>OGEP01000216.1_pt1 | contig 93249 bp, 78 predicted proteins | sample 1570721 | NCBI WGS metagenome assembly OGEP01 (sample SAMEA2582131, study PRJEB24529) | metagenome | biome: Human gut stool | place: China | collected 2011 | reverse complement strand
GCAACTCTAGTCTATTCATTGTCGAATAACTTGAAATGCAAAAACCCCCTTAAGGGGATTATAGCCTAATTAGTAAGTCACTTGAAAGAGAATTTCAGATAAATAAAAAAATAATGGCTTGCAGACTATGTTTTTCATAGGCTGCAGGCCATTTTTTAATTTGGAGGGAAAATCATTGCTGAATAAGCTAAAACTACAGACGGGTATCTTTGTTCTAACGGCATTTCTGTTAGGCTGTAATGAATTTATGATTGTTGGGATTATTTCTGATCTGGCTCAAAGCTTTAATGTTTCATTGTCTTCGCTGGGCTTGCTGGTTACGCTGTTTGGAATCGTCTATGCTGGTATAACGCCAGTTTTAACGGCTTGGACCAATCGTTGGCCACGATATCGAGTCCTAATGTGGCTGATGGGAATTTTTTGCATTGGCAATACGTTGACGGCACTGACGCCTAATTTATTTTGGCTGTTTGTTTCAAGGGTAATTACAGCAGCAGTTGCCGGTGTAATTATTTCATTGATTTTGGCTTTTGTCAGTCTGCTTACGCCAATGGAAAAAAGGGGAATGACTGTGGCGGCCGTCTTTGCTGGATTCAGCATTGCTACGATTATTGGCGTGCCGATTGGAACTATGATTAGTGCGGCCTTTTCGTGGCGAGTGAGCTTTGGTGTTATCTCTATTTTTTCGATACTGATCTGGTTTTTGCTGGCTAAGATATTGCCGCGCTATTCAGAACAGATGGCTGGAAATTTAAATGGCCAGCTAAGTATGTTTAAAGATGCGCGAATTGTCTGGGGCATCGTAGTCATGATTACATTAATGGCTGCCGAATACGCGTTTTATACGTACATCCGTCCTTTAATCGTTAAGCAGCTGGGCTTTTCCGTTAATCAATTGAGCCTGCTGCTGGGATTAATCGGTATCATGTTTATTTTAGGAAATCTGACGGCAGGCCAGCTGATTGAACGTTATGGCACGCAAAAGATTGGTTGGGTCAGCGGCATGGTTTTAGTGTTGCTACTGATGCTTCCATTAACCGTAAAGAATGCCTGGAGCGGTTTACTTAATCTCGGCCTGCTTTGTTTTGCACTTGTTTTGCACTGGGAATGCCAGGATCGATGCTGCAGGTAATGTTTGTCAAGCTACCCCCGAATTTTATTCGGGGGCTTGTAGACTTTACCCATCGGTTTATCACTGAATGAGTTACTAGCTACAATTTGTCTAGATAAAGCCAGCGTAGCAACATCTCAGATAATGAATTATCTTCGGATGGCACTATGTCTTACAGCCAATAACTAGGCCATTTAAGATCAAGCTAACGCTTAATCTAGGGGCGCAAGTCTCCAAACGTCCCTTTCTAAAACTAATAAATTGCTTCTAGATTTTGGTCGGGTCTGGTTAGCAAGCGTTGACCCTTCGCTAAGATATTCAAAGCAGCATTGTGATCACGAATGTGATGAACATGGCAGTTAGGACAAGTCCATTCACGATCATGAAGAGTCAATCGTTTGGTACCTTTGCTGCCCATCACGAAGCCGCAATCATAACAAGTTTGGGTTGTGTAAGCTGGGTTAACTTCGACAAACGTGCGCCCATAGGCTGGGGCCTTATATTCCAGCATACCCAAAAAAGTCCGCCAACCAACATCGGAAATACTCATTGCCAGGGCATGATTTTTAAGCATATTTTTACTCTTCAAGTTTTCCGCAACTACCAAATCGTGGCTCTTGATTAGTGCAGTCGAAGTTTCATGAAGGAAGTTTAGGCGCCGATTACGAATCCGTTGATGGATTTTGGCAACGACCAGCTTCTCCTGCTGGTAATTCTTGCTTGCCCATAAAGGACGGTGCTCTTTTTTAGCACGCCGTGCCCGGCGAGAAAGAATCCGTTGGTGTTTTGCCAAGTGTTTTTTGATGGCATGATAATAGCGGGGATTGGCAACCTGCTTCTGATCACTGGTAGTAAGAAAGTTTTCGGTGTTTAGATCAATACCAACTGCTTGATTGGTATTGGGTAAAGCTTGGTGGAACGGCTCATCACTTTTAAGCAGTAATGAAACGGTCCATTGTCCGGTCGCATAGTGCTTAATTGTAACAGTGGCAATCCGTACCAACCGATTGGTTGGTAATGAACGGTGTAATTTCACCTTAATAGGACCTAACTTCGGTAGCTGAATATGGTTATGATCTAAAAATTTGATCGACCCATTATAAAGAGAAGGAGCTCCCCCGTGTTTCTTTACAGTTGCACTCGAATAATGATTAGAAGTCGAATATGACTGAACAGGACGGCCTTTTCGCTTAAACTTTGGTTTTCCGGCAGTGTGTACTTTCCGAAACATATTCCAAGCGGCCTTATAATTAACTTCGGTATTGGTGAACATATCACTATCAAGATCATCATCAAGCCAAGGATATCGTTGAGCAGTGATACGAGCTAGACCAGTTGGCCGTTTTTGGCTCTTCTTGATTACTTTGCCGTTCTTGCCATAACGCCAATATTCTTCTGGAATTGGGTATCGCTTATCAAGTTTGTTTTTGATAATTCTACTATCAGTCCAACTATTAGCTAGTAATTGGTTATAAATGAACCGTGAAGCATTCAGATTCTTCCACAAAATCTTTTCTTGTTTCCAATTTGGGTATAAGCGTAGCTTTAGTCCCATCATATATGGCAAATCATCTTTTTTCGGCATGTCATTTCACCCCCTTTACTAATTTCCATTGTACTACTAAAATTACATTCAAAACGATAAAAATAGCGAAGAAGGTAATTACTAATGTCTAAGTTAGATGATGCAGTATACGCAAGAGGCTATATTTATAATTTTCACTTCCATCTTATTTGGGTTACTAAATATCGGAATGCCACATTTACAACGCCAGCACTAGTCAACGAGATGAAGGATATTCTAAGATACATTGCCGATCTTCATGATATTACGATAGAAAAAATGGAAGTGATGTCAGATCATGTTCATATGTTGATCAGTTTTAAGTCCAAGTATTCAGCAACGAATATCGTTAAGGTACTGAAGGGGGGCAGCGCGCGAATATTCCTGCGTAATCATCCAGAAATCAAGCAAAAGCAGTACTGGGGCGGCCATTTGTGGTCACGCAGCTATTACATGGGGACACTGGGGAACATGAGCAAGGAGGTTGTAGAGCGTTATATTGCTAACCAAAGGACGACCAAAAGCAACGCTTTAAAAGAAAATAGCGCCTTACAGCGCTAATAAGAGGACATTCCTCCCCCGATTAAAATCGTGGGATTCCTGCCCAAGTTTTAATTGAACACGGCTGAGCGGGATTTTCCCATGGCACTGAATCTGGCATCATCATTGAATCCAATCTGTACGAATATTGGGGTGACGATTGGCTCATTGACGGCCTCGATTGGTATTCGGTACATTAAATTGGCACAGATTGGCTGGTTGGGGTGCGGCTATGCTCTGATTGGCGTTTTGGGTTCAATGATTTTGCTAAAAGCATTGAAACGATCGAATTCCAAAAGTTAAAACGTGATGTGAGCAAACATTCATCTAGCCAGCTCTTGATTGAAAGTTATGGTAAAATGATGTCAGCAAATTTTTCATGAGGAGTTTTAATATTGCAAAAATTTCATTTGATAGCTACTGCGGCAGCCGGGATTGAAGCCTTGGTAGGCAAGGAGCTGCGAGCACTGGGCTATGAAACGCAGGTCGAAAATGGCCGGGTGCGTTTTGAAGGCGATCTGCGCGATATCATGGTGGCCAATTTCTGGCTGCGGACGGCTGATCGGGTCAAGATTATCGTGGGTGAGTTTGATGCGACTGATTTTGACAGCCTGTTTGAACAGACCAAGGCATTGCCATGGGAAGACCTGCTGCCGATTGACGCGGCTTTTCCGGTTGAGGGCAAGAGTCATCACTCACAGCTGCATAACGTTCCCAGCGTACAGGCAATCGTCAAAAAAGCAATCGTTGACCGTTTGAGTACCGTCTATCATCGACGGACGCGGCTGAGTGAAACCGGGGCGACCTATCCGCTGGAAGTTGCTATCAATAAGGATCACGTACTGTTAACGCTTGACACGACTGGCCCCAGCCTGTTCAAGCGCGGCTATCGCAAGGGTAAGGGGGGCGCGCCATTAAAAGAAAACATGGCAGCGGCTCTGGTGATGCTTGCCCACTGGTTCCCAGATAATCCGTTCGTAGATCCCGTTTGTGGTTCAGGAACGATTCCTATCGAGGCCGCCTTACTTGGTCATAATATTGCTCCTGGCATCAATCGCGACTTTCAATGTGAGCGCTGGGTCAATCTGATGCCAGAAAACCTAGGCGATGACGTACGTGATGAAGCCGATGCCAAAGCTGACTATGACATCGAATTAGATATTCATGGCTACGACATTGACCAGAATATGATCGATATTGCCCAGCGAAACTGTCAGGCGGCTGGCTTGACGCATGACATCACGTTTAAACAGTTGGCGGTCAAGGATTGGCACACTGATAAGATTAATGGCGTCATCGTAGCCAATCCGCCATATGGTGAACGTTTGAGCGATCAAGAATCAGTGCGCGAGCTGTATCGGCAAATGGGCGAGATCTACCGGCCAATGACGACTTGGAGTAAGTATATCTTAACGGCCGATTTAGAGTTTGAAACCTACTATGGTCAAAAAGCCACTAAACGCCGCAAGCTTTACAACGGTGCCTTAAGAACGGATCTATTCCAGTACTGGGGTAAGAAGAAACGGTAGTAGCTCAAAAAACCTGTATGTCAACTATATCAACGGGTTTGGAAGCTGTGAAACATCTTATGGTGGCAGATTGGTGGCTTTCTATCTCGATTATAGTGAGAAGATGGTATCGTCCCACTTAGATTTTGCTGCTTGAGTAACGTGCAGATAAATGTTTCGGGTAGTTTCTGAGTCAGCATGCCCAATCAAAAAGCCAAGCACCTTATCCGGCAGCTTGGCTTTTAGTTTGCAAATTAAACTTTGGCATCCCATTCCAGGAAAAACTCATTTAAAAAGTCTTCCATGATCTGCTGACGATGAGCGGCTATTTTGCGTGCTGTTTCCGTATTCAGCATGTCTTTGATTTTCAGCAGCTTTTCGTAAAAATGATTAATAACGGTCTCATCGCGTTCCGTACGGTATTCTTCACGATTCATGTGCTCACGCGGCTTGATCAGCGGGTCATAGATGCGCTCGCCATGGCTGCCACCGTAATAGACGGCCCGAGTGATGCCGATGCTGCCCAAACCGTCCAGCCAGTCGGCATCCTGGACGATCTGGCCCTCGCGCGAAAGGGTCGGTCGTGCATCGCCTAGCGTATCAGCAAATGACATGTTGGAAATGATATCCATGATTGCTTGGATCTGCTCATTGGTCAGGTCAATGCGCCGCAAGAAATCTTCCAATTCTTCCTCGGCTTCTTTTACGCTGATTACCAGCTTCTCGTCAATCGTATCGTGCAGATAGGCCGCGGCAACGGCAATAAACTCATTGGCAGCTTCGGTTTCAATCAGTTTTTTGGTCATTCGTACGACGCGCATGATGTGGTCGAGACCGTGTCCAGTACTGTCACTGCCCAGTTTTTGGATGGTGTAGCGTTTGATGGCCTCCAATTGTGCTGCTTGTTCCATAAATCTTTCCCTCTTAATAATTGTAGTCGCAAATGTCACCACTCGATCGTAAGCCAATTTAAGCGGTTTGGCAAGTAGAAAACCATAAATTAGGGCAATGAGATCGCTTGGCAGATGAATTGGTCTAAGAAACGTTTTGCAACATTTGCTTCGTGCAAAATCGGTCTGGTCATCTAAAATAGAACTAACAGCAGCTATGAGAGGTGAAAATTTTGAATCTATTGTTTTCAATTGACGATCGTTTTTGGCGCCAGATGCTGACGGTCCTAAACTCGATCCGACTTAATTCCCAACCGCGCCAGCTTGACGTATACGTGATTCAATCACAGGAACTGGTGCACATGCCAGAGATCCGCAAAACTTGTGAACTCTGGGGGATGAACTATCATCCGATTATTATCAGAGATGAGGAATTCGATCAGGCACCGGTTACCGATCGTTATCCCAAGACCATCTATTATCGCTTGCTGGCTCATCAATACTTGCCAAAACAGCTGCATCGCATTCTATATCTGGATGCTGACGTATTGTGCATTAATGATATTGGACCGCTTTATGATACGGATTTGGATGGCTATCTGTATGCTTCAGCAATTCATACCGGCTTGACTGGTACCACGGAAGTCATCAATAAGATTCGCCTGCAGAACTTTGACGCGGATGGCTATTATAATTCCGGCGTGTTGTTGATGAATCTTGATCTGATCCGGCAACGGGTTCATGCAGAAGACATCTACGAATATATCCGAGAACACGTCTTGCTGCTGCCAGACCAGGACGTGCTGAATGCCTTATACGGTAAAGATATTAAGACGGTGCCCGATCAGCTTTATAATTTTGATGCCCGCAAAGGCCAGACCTATGAGACGATCAGCTTTGGCGAGTGGACGCTGGATTGGGTCATCAAACATACGGTAATTCTGCACTATTGCGGTCGTCATAAGCCGTGGCTCGTCGATAAGAACACGGGACGCTATACGGCGCTTTATAAGAATTACTTTCAAATGACGCAGCGGGCGCTTAAACAGGTCGCCGTCAGTCAAGCTGCTCCGACGGCTACTGCCCTGCAGCCAGATTAGCGACTTCCCGCATTTCAACGTCGATGAAAGGCCAATCGCTGGCATCTTTATGGATGGTAAAACGGAAGGCATGCGATTTTAGCTGCCGGAAGACTAAAAATTTGTCTTTTAACTTACAAAAAGTTAGTATAAAGCAAATAGAAAATTACTAGTGCAGCTGAAAGGGGATTGCAATGAAAGTTTTTGTCGCCGGAGCTACGGGACGAGTGGGACAAGCCGTAGTCACTGAACTCCGAAAAGCAGGTCATGAAGTAGTCGCGGGTGCTCGTCATCCAGAAAAGATCAGTCAACCAGATATCTTGAAAGTCAAGCTTGATCTGCATGCCTCCATTACTGAACTGCAAAAAACACTGGGTCAAGTTGACGCGGTAATCTTTGCAGCAGGATCACGTGGCAAGGATCTGCTGCAGGTTGATTTAAACGGCAGCGTTAAACTGGCAGAAGCAAGCCGGCAAAATGGCATTAAACGTTTCATTCAGCTGAGTTCTGCCTTCGCGCTTGAGCAGGATAAATGGGCAGCGATCCCGGCCTTAAAAGCCATTACCGATTACAATATTGCCAAGTTCTATGCGGATCGCTGGCTGATTGATCATCCGGGGTTGGATTGGACGATTATCCAGGCAGGAGTCTTGGATGAGCGGTCAGCTACGGGGATGGTTGCCTTGAATGATGGCAGTTCAGGACATAACGCGATTCCTGACGTTGCCGCCGTATTGGTAAAAACCCTTGAACATCCAAATACGATTGGCAAGGTCATCATGATGCACGACGGCAGCCAGTCAATCGATGCCGCATTAAGCAGCCTAAAGTAGTCTGATCGCCAGAGCTGTTTTTACGAGCGCGGTATTGCCTAAGAGCTCTGATTATGGATGTACATTTGTCTGGGCAGCAGATGGGATTTTTGATCGAACAGTGATTCATTCCAGATCGTGCATCGACTTTATAGCGAACTGCTGCTTAGATTTAAGGCCTTTAATGTGTGGCTCGGTTAGGCGGATAATTGACAGATTATGTGCCTGTGTCAATACCGTTCGATCTAGAGAGGGGAGATTCACGACTATTTTACCTACGATTTTGAATTTTTTAGCCGAAAGCAGGTAGTTGTATAATCAGCTTCGTGAAAATTACCTACTTTAGCGAATTTTGTGGCTGATCATAGGTAATCTCGCATAATTTACGACTGAACGGTCTAAACCAGAACCGTAATTTACCTACGATTTTGAATTTTTTAGCCGAAAGTAGGTAAAGTTAGGGATTCCTAATATGATATACACGAAATTTTACCTACTATACATCAATTTTTGGCTGATCGTAGGTAATGATATTTTTGTCAGATGTTTTATTCGCCCCGATTTGAATAATTTGGTGGGGGCATTTTTTCTGCTAGCCAATAATATCTAATTTGTCTAAAACTGCTTGCTGGCTTGAGGCGGGCTGACAGCTGGTGATCGATTGTAGGCTCGATGTTGCTTGCTTTTCACCTTGGGAGGCTGTCATAAACGGTTGCGAGAAGCTTCCCGTTTGGCTACCAGTCATCATAGGCTGTGGAATCATTGAGCGCATCCCAACAGGCGTTTAGAGGATGCTGTCGTGACTGTTTAAGACAAGTTCAAGTTGGGGCGCATCTATGCCTTGATATCACCAAAATTGTGGCTAAAGACATTCAAAACTTAATTTGCATAATCAAAAGCCGCGTCATGATTTCCGGTTAGGTCGTGCTGCTTATTTGCCCCATAAGAACTTGATCAAGATCGCGTCGACCTGTGGATTCCGGTGCAAAAGCTCATGTTTGGCATTGGCCCCTGTGATGCGCTGTTCTTGATATGATTTGGCGCGACCAGCAACCAGGTACTTTAAGGCTTTGGATGATTTATTGTCCACCTGGCTGTCGGTACCATCGCCCAGATCGCCATAAATATTTAAGACGCGGGCAGTGGTTGGATAAGTATGGCGCAGTTTTTTGAGTTTTTGATATGATTTGGTAGCTGGCGTGGCTTCACCGGTCCGTTCGTTATACTGCAGGTTGGCGGGTTGATTCCAGCCGATTACGCCATCAAAGGTACCAGCCAGTGCGACTTCTTTTTGCAGCTTGGGAAACTTAGAATTGTTGGCGTTTTGCAGCAGGCAGTAAAGAAACGCCATGTTGCCCATCGAATGCGCCTCAACCTGATATTTTTTGAAATGATAGGTTTGGCAGACTTTTTGAATCGCCGCGGCAACGTAATGACCATCCGTAGTATAGTTTGAGTTTTCATTATCGATCAGGTTGACTTCAATGATTGGGTTGATCGCGCCGTGGGGAATCTTGCCTTCCAGCTCGACGGTACCGTTTTGCGCAACGTTGGCTACGATGACGGTTTTGGTGACGCCGGCATCAATCGCCGCCTGAGCCATGTGTCGTTCGGCATGCGCCCCGCTTCCCCAGCCATGAAAGAAAAAGGTTGGCGTGGTTGACTGAACGTATTTTTGAGAATTCAATGCAGCTGCTTTGGCGGATGAAGTCATGGTCATCATCAGACAAATTGTCAGCATAATTTTGAGCCAGAATTTATATTTCAAGATGTTCGCCTCGTATCAGTATTGATGATGTTATTCTAAGTCTGTTTGTTAAAATTGACCATTTTATTGTCAATTTTTGGCAGAATGTGTTAAATTGATAAACGCTTGATACTTTAAGGAAAGAAGGTTGTGCTATGCATATTGAAAAAGCCGAAATGAAGGATCTGGATCGAGTTGTCGAAATTCTGCGTGATGGCCGCAATCAGCTGGCGGAAAGCGGGATTGATCAATGGCAAGGCGATTATCCGAATGTTGAACATATCCAAGAAGATATTGAACATGGCTTTGCATACCTGGTACATTCCGACGATCATGAAACGGTGGGAGCTTTTGCAATCGTAGCAGCGCCGGACCACTCTTACGATGAATTGGATGGCAAATGGCTCGTTGATACTGACAACTATCTGGTTATTCACCGGGTTGCCATTCACTCTGACCATGCCGGCAATGGCTATGCTTCTGGTTTGTTTACGAGCGTTATCGACTACGTTAAGGAAAATCCCAACGGTGTCAAGTCATTACGGATCGACACCCATGAGGACAACAAGCCAATGCAGCACTTAATTGAAAAGTATGGCTTTACGCGTGTGGGGACTCTGCATGGCGTCTACCGTCCTGAAGAAACCTCATACGTCTACGAAATGCCGATTCAATAAAAGCAAATAAATAATGTGATAAAATCGACTCAATAGATCATATCGATCATTGAAGTCGTTTTTTATTTTGGGGTGAAAAAATGGATGTAAATGCTCAGCTAACCGATCAGCAGCGAGTCGAGCTGGCGGGTTTGGAATATCAGCCGCTGGGGGTTGGCGATCACGTCAGATTATCCAATGGCAAGCGAGTCGGTCGCGTCAAACGAGCTTTCTATAAACAAGATGGTCTGCGGGGCACCATCATTGTCAATCAACATCAGGATCATAAAGAGATTACGGTGCTGTTTCGCGGTTCATCCGGCTTGAGACATGGCAATCCAACGACATGGTCCAATGAATGGCTGGCAACCAATCTGCCCATTGGCCGTTCGATTGTTGAACATCGAGTTGGTGAGATTCCTTCTCAGCTCAGGTCGGCGGCCAGTTTGTTGAATCGGTTGATGCAGCAGGACTTAACGGCACACTACTATATCTACGGCCATTCACTGGGAGCAATCAACGCCCAGTATGCCCTTGCCAACTGCGATTATCCGGCATGCCTGAGTGAGGCTTGGCTTTATGAGGGCCCAAACGTCTACTGGCTGCTTAATGACCGGCAGAAAGCCCAAGCTGCGATTTTGCGCAATAAGATCAACAATTATATCGACTCACTGGACATCGTGACCCTGGGCTATACTGACCTGCATCATGCAATCGGCCGGGTGCGCTACGTTCAGTCGATTCTGTTTGATCCAATCAGTCAGCATATGTGGGGCGGCTATCAGTTCGATCAAAACGGTCGGTTGTATACCAAACCAGTTGCTGAGTATCGGGAAAAAATCGATCGTGAATTGATTGAACATGTCAGTCAGGCCAGCAGCAGTTGGCATCAATGGCGTCAAGAACAGGTGAAAAAGCGCCAGGAATTGAATCGCTGGCTGCCTTATCGCTAGTTAGTTTCCATGATGGTGTCAATCTGATCATATAACAGCATCAGAATTATAGGTATTGGGTCTTGCAAACGCTGGCCGACTGCGGATTGGCGGCTTGTTTAGTCAAGATCGGTTGACGGCTGGATCTCACCGGTATCATTGCAGTGACCGTCGCGATGATGCGCTTGTTGCAGAGCAGCATGTATCTGAATGATAATGCATAAAATATCTTGCTGGCAAAAAGGCTCTGTTAATCAATAGTGGCTTGCGTTAAAATTAATCTCTGTAATCATTTATTCACAGGGGAGAGGAAAATATGCAAGCATCACCACCGGCAACGCGCCAGGAAACCGTGCGTTTTGCTTTTAACAGTTCGTTACCGATTTTTTTCGGTTATGTTATCTTAGGAACCGGCTATGGGCTATACATGCATAACCTGGGCTTTGGCTTCTGGTTTCCCACGATAATGGCAGCGGTAGTTTATGGGGGCTCCGTTGAATTTATCCTGGCTTCCATGCTGGTTCAGAGCTTTTTGCCGGGCAACGTTGTCTTGATAACGCTGGTCGTTGGTTTTCGGCAGTTTTTTATGGTCTTTCAATGCTGAAAAAATATCGCGGTGCGGGCTGGCGTAAGTTCTTTTTGATCTATGGCTTGACCGATGAGACCTTTGTCGTCAACTATAGCTTGTCGATTCCTAAAGAATATGATCGTTACTCAGTCTATACGCTGATTTCGCTTTTTGATCACAGCTACTGGGTCTTGGGCGCATTTTTAGGCGGCGCACTGGGGAGTTTGATTGGTAAACAGATTCCCGGCATGGATTTTGTCATGACGGCGCTTTTTATTGCCTTGGCCGTTGACCAGTTTCAAAAAGAAGAGGATCATCTTAGCTCAACCAGCGGCGTGATCGTTACGATTGCCTGTCTGCTGCTGTTTGGTAAGACGTATTTTTTGGTAGCGACGCTGTTGATTCTAGTGGCTGAATACGCCGTTATCTACTGGCGTCAAGCAAAGAGGGGGGACCAAAATGACGCTGACTGATCAGATTATCTGCATTGCCTTAGCCGCGCTGGCAAACTTTGCCACCCGGGTAACGCCATTTCTGCTTTTTAGAACGGAAGCGGCCACGCCTGATTTCGTAACGGGGCTGGGCAGGTTTTTACCGGCTGCGATCATGGGGATGCTGGTCGTATACTGCTATCGCAACGTTAATTGGCTTGGCGGCACGCATGGACTGCCAGAAGTCATTGCCGGCGTGGTAACGGTAATCGTGCATTTATGGAAGCACAGCCTGTTTTTAATTTTGATTGTCGGGACCCTTTGCTACATGCTGCTGATCAATTTTATTTTTTAAGAAACAAGAATGGTTGAAAACGCCAAGCTTAGAAAAATGCTGTCGTGGACTTTTGATGAGTCGGCGACAGCATTTTTGCTTTATCATAGTTTGCGCAGCCAGGCGGCCAGATTGTTTGCTTTGAACTGATGAGAGCCGTGAGTCGTGACGTGGAATCCATCAGTGACCTGCAGTCGGCCAGCCCATTTAATGAAATTTGCTTGATAATCATCAGAATCACTCCAGGCAGTTGAGAATGGCGCAATCAAGCCTTGGTATCCTTGAATGGTTTTCAAAAACTCAATCACTGGTGCTGCCACGTTGCCATTCCAGACGGGGCCGCCGACCAAAATAACATCATATTGATTCAGTTGAGGCACGGAATTGATAAGTATCGGCAGCTGGCGTTGTTTTAGCTGCTGTTGATAGATGCGACCAGTAGCTTCCATGTTATTTGGATAGACGTTGTCGGCCACGCGCAGACGCAACGCGGGAGCCTTGGTCGCATCTTGAATTAATTTGGCAAGTTTAGTGGTATTATTAAATTGTGAATAATAAACAATGAGTGCTTGCTGGGCCATTATCTACAGCTCCTTTAATCAGTTTTTGACCTTGATTATAGCAATGAATGCTCAGCACGCTCAAATTAAAGGATGTGATGATGATGAAAAACGGCTCAAGCACCAGTGAAAAAGCCCTTAACGTTTTTTTGTGGTTTATTGTAATTTCGATGCTGGTTTCACTGATTTTAACTACCAAAACGGCTTTGACGGCTGCGACAGCCAAAGCAGCAGGGGCCGCCTGGTTTTTGGATCTGGAAATCGTGGCCGGCCTGCTGATTGTTATGCTGCCTAAGTTTTTGGCGATCAAGCTAAAGGTTTATCTGCCGCCGCTGCTTTACGGTCTGTTTTTAATGTTTATCTATGGAGCCATTTATTTGGGCACGATCTATCACTTCTACAGCATTCCATACTGGGACAAAGGTCTGCATCTGATTAGCGGTGCTTTGCTGGCTGGTTTTGCGCTGTCGGCATTTGGCGGCTTGATTCCTGATGAGGGGATCAAACACGTGCCGCCATTTTTTATCAGTATGTATGCCACGGCGTTTGCGGTTTTTTGCGGTGTTTTATGGGAATTTTATGAATTTACCTGTGACTCGTTTGGCATGAATCTGCAGCGGTACATGAAGAACGGTCACTTGCTGTTGGGACGGGCGGCTTTAATGGATACGATGGGTGATCTGTTTGCTGACTTCTTTGGCGCTCTCATTTTTGCAGTGATTGCCTACTTTAAGCTGCGCAAGGACAGTCGCTGGATTGAGAAGTTCTTCTTCCATCGTAATCTGTAATCGAATTAAGCAGTTGCTGAGCATGCGGTTGAGGCTTGATTAAGTCATCAACCGTATTTTTGTCTGCTTAGCGGACGATCCAATCCATAAATTATTGGCAATTGGATCCGCTTCCGAGTTTGCGGTGGCATGATAAAATGCACTATAATATCTCTTATGTATCTTAATTGACTTTAAGAATTTTTTAGTGAGAGGTAATTTTATGCTGCGCGGCAAAAAAGGCTTGCTGTTGTTGATCGGCGCCGTTTTAGCGGTGGCTGGCGGAAGTGGATACTGGTATCACCAGCAGCAGTCAGCATCGACAACGGTTCAACAGACTTCACAAAAAGATCGGGTTTTAAAGAAAAAAATAACGCTGGTCGCGATTGGTGATTCGCTGACGCATGGTCAAGGCGATGATAAAAACGAGCAGGGTTATGTCGGGCGAATTAGGAAAAAACTGCAAAAGCACTACCATAATCGCGTAACTACGTATAATTATGGGGTAACTGGCGACCGGTCCGATCAGATGCTCAAACGGCTTAATGAACAGCCAGAAATGCGGGCAAATCTAAAAAAAGCCGATGTGATCGTAATGACGGTTGGCGGCAATGACTTGATGCAGAAACTGGAGAGCAACCTGTTGAGCAATTCAAGCAATAAGATCGAGAGCAATATCGAACAGGCAGGCACGACCTATCAGCAAAAGCTAAATGAATTGCTGACCGCGGTTCGCAAACAGAATGCCACTGCGCCGATTTTTATGTACAGCATTTATGATCCGGTTTACACTTATTTTCCTGATGTGTCGATTATCAACGAGTCCGTCGCCAAGTGGAATCAAATCACAAAACAGGCCGTGGCTCAGTATGGCCCGTCCTATTTCGTTGATATCAATCATTTAATGTCATATGGCCAGTATAAAACGGCCAAGCAGCGGCAAAAACTCTCACAGCAGGCTCAAAAAGCCAATAGCGATCAGATTACCCAAAAGCAGGTCATTGCGATTATGAACAATGATACGCACAACCTAAACAACTACATCTCAACTGAAGATAATTTTCACCCTAACAGCAAGGGCTATGATCAGATGACCAATGCTTTATACAAGGTGATGCTGCAGCACGATGACTGGGAATATCAGCAAGAGTAGGATGATTTGAATGAATATGGAAGATAAGCTAAAGAAACAATATAATGGCTGGAAGGCAGCTTTTTGGGTTTTGGTAATCGTCTTGATCGGTTCGCTGCTAACGGTAGTTCATCTAGCCAGCGCACCAGTTAAGACACCAGCTGAAACCACGGCTCCCAAAGCCAGCGATACGTCATTGGAACTGGTTTTGAATCAAAAACAGGTCAATGCCTTAGCCAACAGCTACATTAAAAAAATTCAGAAAAAGTCCAAAAAGCCGCAATATCGTTTTATCGTAGGCAATCAGTATGCAACGGTGATCGGCCGCGCCAAGTTTTTGGGGGTCAACGTGCAATACGCGATGAACTGCATTCCGGTTAAAATCAGTGAAGGCAATATTCTGCTGAAAGCTAAAGGACTGGCGGTTGGCCGGCTTAACCTGCCGATCGGGTTCGTTATGGGCTATATCAAAAAGAACTATCAGCTGCCAAACTGGGTCTACATTAACCAAAAGAAAAAGACGATTCTGCTGGATCTGAATAAATACACCAAAAATAAGGCAGTGCATGCCCAAGCTGATGAGATCAACCTGGCAGATGGTCAGTTTAAGTTCTTGATTACCGTGCCGCAGGATAACTAACAGGAGGTTGGCAGATGTTTCGTGAAAGCTTCTATCATTTTTTGATGACCTTAAGGCAGCCCAATCAGCCAACTGAGATTGAGCAGTTTGCCAATAATGCTTTTTTGGACTCGTCATTTCCTAAGCAATCCCAAGATTTTGATGAAATATCTCATTACTTGGAAGAAAATGCCGAATATCTGCCAGGAATGACGATTTTTGATGATGCCTGGCAGCTGTATCTAGAAAAAATGAATTAGAATTTAGGAGGAACTAAAATGGCAACAATTCAATGGTTCCCTGGTCACATGGCCAAAGCATTGCGCCAGATCAGAGAGCAGATGCCTTTAGTCGATATCGTATTTGAGCTGGTTGACGCGCGGGTGCCATACTCCTCGCAAAACCCAGAAGTCGATCTGGCAGCTGGCGACAAGCCGCGTCTTTTGATCTTAACCAAAACTGATTTAGCGGATCCAGAAGTCACCAAAGAATGGCTGCAGTACTTTAAGGATCATGGACAGCCGGTACTGGCACTGGACTCGCGCGCCCGCAGCGTTGCCAAGACCGTTACCAACGCAGCCAAGCAGGTCTTAGCCGAAAAGCTGGCCAATGAGCAGGCTAAGGGGATGAAAAAACGGGCGATTCGCGCAATGTGTGTCGGCGTGCCTAACGTCGGCAAGTCAACGCTTTTGAATCACCTGGTCAAAAAGAACGTTGCGGCTACTGGTAATCGGCCGGGGGTAACGACCGGTCAGCAGTGGCTGCGTTCGTCGGCTGAATTGGAGCTGCTGGATACGCCAGGCGTTTTATGGCATAAGTTCGCGACCGAAAAAGAAGGCTTAATGCTGGCACTTTCTGGCGCGATCAAAGACAGTCTGTTTGCCAAGGATGACGTGGCCCTGTTTGCACTGCAGTATCTGCGCGCCAATCGGCTGACCGAATTGAAGCAGCGCTACCATCTGAGTGACGCTGATGTTGATGAAAGCGTGACTGATCCGGATCTGTTGTTGACGATTACCAAAAAGATGGGCTTTCGTGATGACTACGACCGCGGCAGTGAACGGCTGATCTTTGATTTGCGCAAGGGCAAGCTGGGAACGATCTCATTGGAAAAGCCGGCTGACATTAATGCCGAGGGTCTCAATGAATAAGCTAAGCATAAAAGAAATCAAGGATCGCTTAAAAGACGTGTCTACGCTTGATGATCCGTTTGTTCAATCACTACGACAAGATGAGCGTAAAGGCGTTCAAACCGCGCTGGCCCAGCTAAAGCGTCGATTGGAACGGCAGGCAGCAAGCTACGCGGCCTTCAAAGAGCGTTTCAAATATGAAAATCAGCTCTGGCAAGATGGTCAGCAGTACGTTGCCGGGATCGATGAGGTTGGACGGGGGCCGCTGGCTGGACCAGTAGTTACGTGTGCGGTAATTCTCAAGCCTGATTTTGACCTGGTGGGGGTTACGGACTCTAAGCAGCTGACCAGACATGAGCGTGAGCAGCTGTATCTGCAGATCGTTAATGAAGCCCTGGAAGTCAGCATTGCCGTCAACCCATGCACGGTTATCGATCAGCTTAATATCTACGCGGCGACCCAGCAGGCAATGATTCGCAGTGTAAATTCATTGGCGCATCGGCCTTCCCACCTGATTGTCGATGCCGTCCCCCTGGCAATTGATATTCCGCAGACGACCTTGATTAAAGGCGATCAAAAGAGTATCAGCGTCGCGGCTGCCAGTATCGTTGCCAAAGAATATCGTGACCATCTGATGCATGATTACGACCGGCTTTATCCAGGCTATAGCTTTGCTGAAAATATGGGCTATGGTACCAAGCAGCATTTGCAGGGATTGGCAAAACTTGGACCATGCCCGATTCATCGGCACTCGTTTTCACCAGTTCAGCAATATCTGCATTAGCAAGTCAGCCACCATCGACTAAAGTCACGGGATTTCTAGCTGGACATAATTGAATACTAGATAAAAGCACTGTCTTGGTTTTGATGAAACATGAGGCCGTGCTTTTTTAATTGGCTTGTAGGATCGTGTCATTTCTAAAATTATTGAGACAGTCTATTTCGCAAAAAACAGCCAGTCAGGCAGCTCCTCTAAAATGTCTTGACTGCTTAGGATCGGTCGCGCTCCAGCAGCGATCAGTTCATTGGCTCCAAGCGACATTGGTGAATCGATTGGTCCAGGAACCGCACCGACATTTCGATTGTCCTGCAGCGCCAGGTTGGCCGTAATCAGACTGCCGCTGCGCCGACTGCCTTCAACCACCAGACAGGCATGACATAAACCGGCAATGATCCGATTGCGTTCGGGAAAATTGCTCGGGTAGGGCGTAGTTGCTAGTGGATACTCCGTCAGCAAAAGACCGGACTGTGCGATTTGCCGCTGTAAAAATGCATTGCACCGTGGATAGCTGCCATCTAGACCAGTCCCGATTACGGCAATCGCGGCCCCGCCGTCCAGCAGTGTAATCTGGTGAGCCAAGCCGTCAACTCCTTTGGCCAGGCCGCTGACGATCGCGACTTGGCTGCTGACGACTCCTGGCAGTAATTGATTGATCGCTTGTTCACCATATTTAGTGATGTTTCTTGATCCAACCACGGCCAGACAAGGGTACTGCAGCAGTTTTAGGTTGCCATGATAATACAAAACCAATGGCGGATCATAAATTTCTCGCAGGCGCTGCGGATAGATCGCGTCAAGCGGCGTTATGAACGGCATCGGTAGATTTTGCTCAGTCTGACGCCGCAGTTCCTGGCTGGACCATTCGTCAAACCACTGCATTCGTTTGTTAAAAGTAATGTTCAAGTGATCAGTCAATTTAGCGAGATTGGTAATCTGTTTTTGCTGAATGGCAGCCATTAAAAGCCGATATTTCATACGCCGACTCAAACAGCTGCATAGACTCAGCCTTAAGATAAATTCACGCAGATGCATCGCTTTTCCCCCCTTACCATTGCTATGTGCCAGAAATTCAGTTTGACACTAAAATTCCACTCGTTAATTTATAAATTCGACTTTTTCGCTAAAATGATTTTATCGTTGCCTTGATTTTTTTAATAAACTCGATTATATTGATACGCTAGTTAGACCATTTTCTTTTTTGAATTAATCTCGGTCTATCTGATCGGTTCATTGCTGATTAAAATCAGTCAGACGGGTTTGACCGCACAAGAGACCATATAATAGTATAGAAGATAAAACCGATCAAATTCATCATGATAGGAGCCTTATGATGGCAACTAAAACTGTAAAATCAACTGCTAAAACAACTTCGGCCACTACGAAAACTGCAAAACCGGCCACTAAAACAACCAAAAAGACGACTGCCAAGCGCCCTAAGACCAAGAAAAAGCTGGTCATCGTCGAATCGCCTTCCAAAGCCAAGACGATTGGCAAGTATCTGGGACGGACCTATAAAGTCGTCGCCAGTCTGGGTCATGTCCGAGATCTGCCAAAGAGCCGGATGGGGGTTGATATTGAAAACGACTATCAGCCCGACTACATCTCCATTCGTGGTAAGGGTGACGTGATCAAAGAACTGCGCAAGGATGCCAAGCAGGCCAAAGCCGTCTATCTGGCATCTGACCCGGACCGGGAAGGGGAAGCAATTGCCTGGCACGTTGCCAACCTTTTAAAACTGGATACTAAAGACAAGAACCGGGTTACCTTCAATGAAATTACCAAAGACGCCGTTAAGGAAGCCTTTAAGGAGCCGCGTGAAATCAACATGGACCTGGTTGACGCGCAGCAGGCACGGCGGGTTTTGGATCGGCTGGTTGGTTATTCCATCAGCCCGATTCTTTGGAAAAAGGTCAAAAAAGGACTGTCTGCCGGACGGGTGCAGTCAGTCGCGCTAAACCTGATCATCCAAAGAGAACAGGCGATTCGCGACTTTAAACCCGAAGAATACTGGACGATTGATGGTCAGTTCAAAAAGGGCAGTGACGAGTTTGCGGCATCTTTTTATGGCGAAAACGGTAAAAAAGCCGCGCTGCCTAATAACGAAGCCGTTCAAAAAGTACTGGCCAAGATTGATCGCAAGGCGCCATTTACGATTGATGACGTTACGCGTAAAGAACGCAAGCGGATGCCGCAGCCACCATACACTACCTCCACGATGCAGCAGGATGCCAACCGCCGTCTGAACTTCCGGACGCGTAAGACGATGATGGCTGCGCAACAGCTGTATGAAGGGATTACGCTTGGGCACGGCAGCGCGGTCGGTCTGATCACCTACATGCGTACCGACTCAACGCGGATTGCCTCAATTGCCAAACAGGAAGCCTCTCAGTTTATTCATGAAAACTATGGGGAACAATATGCCGCAATCAAGCCGGTCAAGGGTAAGCTGCCGGAAGGGGCCCAAGACGCGCACGAAGCGATTCGGCCAACTTCGGTCAATCGTACGCCCGCGGAGATGAAACAGTATCTGACGGCTGATCAATACAAGCTCTACAGCCTGATCTGGAGCCGATTCGTAGCCAGTCAGATGACGCCGCAGATTGTTGATACGATGGCCGTTTCATTGAGTCAAAACGGGGTCGACTTTCATGCCAACGGATCCAAGGTCAAATTTGATGGCTTTACCAAGGTTTACAAGCGTGGTCAGGAAAAAGACAATGTTTTACCAGACCTGAATCAAGGCGACCAGGTCCAAATGATCAGTGATGACCCGGCCCAGCACTTCACGCAGCCGCCTGCTCGTTATACGGAAGCTGCCTTGATCAAGACGCTGGAAGAAAATGGGGTCGGCCGGCCTTCCACCTATGCGCCAACGCTGGACACCATTCAGCGCCGCTACTATGTTCGTTTGGTATCGCGCCACTTTGAGCCAACCGAGCTGGGTGAGATCGTCAACCAGATCATCGTCAAGCAGTTCCCAGAAATCGTCAATGTCAAGTTTACGGCCGAAGTTGAAGACGACTTGGACCGGATCGAAGAAGGCAAGGAAAACTGGGTTAAGGTCGTTGACAAGTTCTACCAGCCATTTTCTAAGGAAGTCCAGGCTGCCGAGGAACAGGTTGCTAAAATCGAAATGCATGATGAACTGGCCGGCAGCAATTGTGAGATCTGTGGGGCGCCAATGGTCGTTAAGATGGGCCACTATGGCAAGTTCCATGCCTGCTCGCGCTTCCCGAACTGCCGCAACACCAAGGCAATCGTCAAAGATATCGGCGTAACCTGTCCTAAGTGTGGGCAAGGAAACGTAGTCGAGCGCAAGTCCAAGAAGAATCGCGTCTTTTATGGCTGCTCGCGCTACCCAGAATGTGATTTCGTTTCATGGGACAAGCCAATTGGCCGTAACTGTCCTAAAGACGGTCATTTCTTGATTGAAAAGAAGGTCAAGAAGGGCAAGCAGATCGTTTGTCCTAATGGCGACTACGAAGAATCAATCCAAAATTAAAAGATAGACTTGCGAAAGCCCTCTCAATCTGTTATTGTGCAGATTAGAGGGCTTTTGGCATATACCATTGTCCATTGAGAGTTGAAAGGATGACGAGAGATGATTCAGATTGAAAATGAGCAGCTGACGGTACAGATTGATCCATTAGGCGCGCAGATGCACAGCATTAAGCGAAATGCAGCGGGATTGGAATATTTGTGGCAGGGTGATCCAAAGTCTTGGAAACGGCAAGCACCGGTTCTGTTTCCATTTGTCGGCCGGCTCAAAGATGATCAGTACGAATATCAAGGCAAGGTCTATCATCAAACGCAGCATGGCTTTGCCCGCGATCGGGAGTTTCAGGTCGTGGAACAGAGCAGTGAGCGAGTAGTTTTTGAGCTGCGTGATGATGAAAAAACGCGGGCTGCCTTCCCGTTTGCTTTTGTATTGACGATTACCTACCAGCTGGATGAGGATCGTCTGCTGATCAGCTATCGTGTTGAAAACCCAAGCAATGACCAGACGCTGATCTATGCTTTGGGTGCGCACCCGGGTTTTAACGTACCAGTTGATGAACAGGGCAGTTTTGAAACGACTCAGTTCAGTGTTTCGCCGGCGATTGATTATCAACAGGTTAAATTGGTCGCACCTGGTCCATTTAATGATCTGGAACATCCAGCGGTTCTGCACATGCAGCAGCCCATTACACTGGATCATGAGCTGTTTGGTGAGGATGCCTTGATCTTTGCAACCAAGGGCATGCCATTTACGGCAACGCTGACGGAACCGCAGACCAATCATGGGGTTCACGTTCAAGTTAACGGTGCACCATTTGTCGGTGTCTGGTCGCCATACCCAGCCCAGGCCAACCTGGTGTGCGTTGAGCCATGGTGGGGGATTGCCGACAGCATCCACAGTGACGGCAGACTCGAAGACAAGCAGGTGATGAGTCGGCTGGCACCTGGCAAGCATGAGGACTATGCATTTGCTATTCAGCCTTTCTAACGACTTAAAAAAGACGTGGTGAAGCTTGATCACCACGTCTTTTTGATTATAGCTGAATTGGATCAGCGCAGCAGGTAGCCGCCATCAACTGGCAGCATTACACCGGTTACGTAATCAGATGCCGGACTGGCTAAAAATACCATTGGCCCCATTAATTGCTCAGGACGGCCCCATTCACCAGAAGGAATATGTTCTTTGATCTCAGGCCCCCGCACCGGATCTTCGGCCAGCGCCTTAGTCATATCCGTCAAAATGTAGCCTGGTGCCAGACCGTTGACTTGAATGTTGTATTTGGAAAGAGCATCAGCGTAGGCTTTAGTCAGGCCCAGGACGCCATGTTTGGCTGCCGTGTAAGGGAAGATGAACTTGCCGGCACGGTAGGACTGCATTGAGCCAATGTTGATGATCTTGCCGTGCTTTTGCTTAGCCATATACTTGGCTGCGGCCTGCGACATGTGGTAGAGCGCGTTGAGATTCAAATTGATCACCTTGTCCCAGTCTTCATCCTTGAACGCCAAGACGTCATTACGGATCTGAATACCGGCATTGTTGACCAAAATATCCAGACCACCCATTTCCTTAACGCATTGCGCGATGATTTCGTCGGCACAGCCCGGTTCAGTGATGTCGTGCTGCAGAAAGCCGATCTTTTGTCCATTGCCTTCAACCGCTTGACGAGTTTCTTCCCAGCCGCGCTGTGAATTTGAAACGACAAAAATGTCCGCGCCGTAAAGCGACAACGCCTTTGAATAGTTTTGGCCCAGCCCGCTGGCACCGCCAGTGATCAACGCAACCTTGCCATTAAGCTGAAAACTTTGTTGGTTAAATGAACTCATAAAAAGCACCTCGATGTTTAAAATCGATTTTAGGAAATCGTTACACCTAATTATAAGCGCTTTCAATGCTTTTGCAAGAGGCTTTAGGAAATCGGTTGCCTAATTTTATCAACAAAATAAAAATCGCATTCAGCTCGGTCTTTAATGCCAAGTGATGCGATCATCAGCTTAATTATTTTTGATTGTGTTTTTGCTGTCGCCGATAGCCCAAGCCAAAATGAACCAGCGATTCGGTACCATTGAAGATGCGCTTGATGTTGGCACGATGCAGCCAGATGATTACCACTGTCAAGAACCCGGCAATGGCTGCCAGGATCCAGTCGTGAATGCATAAGGCGATGATAAAAATTGCGGTAATGCCCACCATGCCAGCCGCGCTAGCCATGCTGGTCAACAATAATACCGTCAGATAGATGGTCCAGGCAACCAAAAAGAGCAGCGGGTTATACGCCAGCAGGATCCCGGCACTGGTTGCAACGGCCTTGCCGCCATGAAAGTGATCAAAAATCGAGCAGGTATGACCCAAAACGGCAAATAAGCCAATTAAAAGCGGGCTGACGGTCTGACTGCAGTGAAAGAAATATGGCTGACAGGCTGCCAGCGTCCCCTTGAACATATCAAGAAACAATACGGTTACGCCTGCTTTAGGTCCCAAAACGCGCAGAGTGTTGGTCGTGCCGATATTACCGCTGCCCAACTTGCGAATATCCTTGTGGTAGAATACCTGGCCGATCCAAAGTCCCCAGGGAATCGAGCCCAAAAGGTAGGCAATGACTGCCATTAAACAGATTTTAAAAATCATAAATCATTCAAAACTCCCTCGATAATAATTGCATAATTGTTATAATAGCACATTGAGTGGCATCGGCAACTTTTGTTTGATGTGTTAAAATAATGGGGCACAAATGTTTGCAAAATTTCTTTGCTAAATTTTGCCAAATCAGTTATATTAAAAAACGTTACTAAAAAATTATGAGGAGGGCCTTTCGTTGGCAGAACAAGAATATCAATATGATGCATCCTCCATTAAAATCCTTAAGGGGCTGGAGGCGGTGCGCAAACGGCCTGGGATGTATATCGGTTCAACGGATACCTATGGCCTGCACCATTTGGTATATGAAATCGTTGACAACGCGGTCGATGAGGCTTTGTCTGGTTTTGGCGATGAAATCAACGTGACGATCGAACCCGACAATTCAATCACGGTCCAGGATCATGGTCGTGGGATGCCGGTAGGAATGCATGCTTCTGGCAAACCAACGCCGGAGGTCATCATGACCGTGCTGCATGCCGGGGGAAAGTTTGGTCAAGACGATGGCTATAAGACTTCCGGTGGGCTGCATGGGGTTGGGGCCTCAGTCGTGAATGCTCTTTCAACCAAACTGACACTGACGATCGTGCGCGATCACGTTCGCTATCAAGAAAAATTCATCAATGGCGGCAATCCGGTCGGTACGCTCAAAAAATTAGGCAATACGCGTGCGGGTTCCGGAACAACGGTTACCTTTAAGCCTGATCCAAAAATCTTTTCTACGACAGTCTACAACTACGATACTTTGGCAAGACGGCTGCGTGAATCGGCATTCCTGCTAAAGGGCCTGAAGATCACGCTGACTGACAAGCGCGCTGGTCAGGAAAAAGAAGAGGTATTCCAGTTTGAAAATGGCATCAAGGACTTTGTCGGCTACCTCAATGAAGACAAGGATACCTTGGGCCAGATCATGTACTTTGACGGCAAGCAGGATGGCGTTGAAGTTGAGGTTGCGGCTCAGTATAACGATGGCTATTCAGAAAACGTCTTGAGCTTTGTCAACAACGTGCGCACTCCAGATGGGGGAACGCATGAAGCCGGTTTTCGTAATGCCTGGACCAAAACGTTCAACGACTACGCCAGAAAAGTTGGTCTGCTCAAGGAACGCGACAAGAATCTGGAAGGGTCTGACGTTCGTGAAGGCTTGACGGCAGTCGTCTCAGTACGAATCCCGGAACGCATTCTGCAGTTTGAGGGCCAGACCAAAGACAAGCTGGGGACGCCAGAAGCCCGGAAGATCGTGGACTCAATCGTCAGTGACCAGCTAAGCTACATGCTGCTGGAAAATGGCGATGAAGCTCAGCAGCTGATCAGAAAAGCACTCAAGGCTCGCCAGGCAAGGGAAGCCGCGCGCAAGGCTCGTGACGAATCACGCGGCTCCAAGCGCAAAGGTCGTAAAGAACGCAATCTATCCGGTAAGCTGACGCCGGCCCAGTCAAAAGATGCCGCTAAAAATGAGCTTTTCTTAGTCGAAGGTGATTCAGCCGGTGGGAGTGCCAAGCAGGGGCGCGATCGAAAGTTTCAAGCGATCCTGCCATTGCGTGGTAAGGTTCTCAATACGGAAAAGGCCAAGCTGGATGACGTCTTGAAAAACGAAGAGCTTAATACGATCATCTATACGGTTGGCGCGGGGGTCGGCAGTGAGTTCAACGTCGCAGACTCCAATTACGATAAGATCATCATCATGACTGATGCCGACGACGATGGAGCCCACATCCAGATTCTTTTGCTGACGTTCTTCTACAAGTACATGCGGCCAATGATCGAAGCCGGTAAGGTCTATATTGCCTTGCCGCCACTGTATCGCATCCAGTCTGGCAAAGGAGCCAAAACCAAGATTCAGTATGCCTGGACCAACGATCAGCTGACGCAAATGACCAAAAAGATTCGCGGCGCTCAGCTGCAGCGTTTCAAGGGGCTTGGTGAAATGAATGCCGATCAGCTTTGGGAAACCACGATGAATCCTGACACACGGACGCTGATTCGAGTGCGGATAGAAGATGCCGAGCTGGCTGAAAAGCGCGTCACTACCTTGATGGGCGATAAGGTTGCACCACGTCGGAAATGGATTGAAGAAAACGTGCAATTTACGCTGAGCGATGACGAAGAGTCTGATCAGTTGATGGAAAATCGCGGTCAAAAGGCCAAAACGCCAACGATCAGTACCTGGAATCAAAAGTAAGAGGTGAAAGTCAATGAGTGAACCAAAAATCGAAAATATGACTTTGGAAGACTTGATGGGCGATCGCTTCGGTCGGTATTCCAAGTCCATTATTCAAGAACGAGCTCTGCCGGATATTCGCGATGGCCTCAAACCGGTTCAGCGCCGGATCCTGTTTGCCATGAACAAGGATGGCAATACCTATGATAAAGGCTTTCGCAAGTCAGCCAAGTCGGTTGGTAACGTAATGGGTAACTTCCACCCGCACGGCGACAGTTCCATTTATGAAGCACTGGTACGGATGAGTCAGGATTGGAAGCTGCGTGACCCATTGATTGAAATGCACGGCAACAACGGGTCGATGGATGGTGATCCACCGGCTGCCATGCGTTATACCGAGGCTCGTTTAAGCAAGATTGCCGGTTTGATGCTCAAGGATATCGACAAAGATACGGTTGATATGACGCTGAACTTTGACGATACCGAAAAAGAGCCGACTGTCTTGCCAGCCCGCATTCCCAATCTTTTGGTTAACGGTGCGACCGGGATCTCGGCGGGTTATGCTACGGAAATTCCGACGCATAATCTGGGCGAGCTGATTGATGCACTGATCTACCTGCTTGGGCATCCCACGGCCAGTCTGGATAAGCTGATGGAATTCGTGCCTGGTCCTGATTTCCCAACTGGCGGGATCATTCAAGGCAAGGAAGGAATCAAAAAAGCCTATGAAACTGGTCGGGGCCGCATCGTCGTACGGGCCAAGACCAGTATCGAGACGCTGCGTGGCGGTCGGCAGCAGATCAATATCACGGAGATTCCATATGAAGTCAACAAGGCCCAGCTGGTCAAGCGAATCAACGACCTGCGTCTGGCCAAAAAGGTTGAGGGAATCGCTGAAGCTCGCGATGAGACTGACCGCAGCGGCCTGCGCATCGCAATTGAGCTGAAGCGCGGCGCCAATGCCGAGGGGATCTTAAACTATCTGCTAAAAAACACCGACCTGCAGATCAACTATAACTTCAACATGGTGGCGATCGATAATCAGCGGCCAATGCGGGTAGGCTTAAAGCATATTTTGACGTCTTATCTGAGCTTCCAAAAAGAGATCATTATGCGGCGGACGCGCTTTGATTTAAATAAGGCGCAAAAACGGCTCCACATCGTTGAAGGGCTGATCAAGGCGCTCAGCATGCTTGATCAGGTCATTCAAACGATTCGGGCTTCTAAAAACCGGGCTGATGCCAAGCAGAATCTGATTGAATCGCTGGGCTTTGATGATCCGCAAGCCGAAGCCATCGTTACCATGCAGCTGTATCGGCTAACCAATACTGACGTGACGGCGCTTGAAGATGAGCAAAAGCGTCTGAATGATCAGATTGCCGAATATCAGCTGATTTTAAACGATGAAAAAGAGCTGGCTAAAGTGCTGCGCCAAGAAATGCGGACGATTAAAAAAGAATTTGCGACGCCGCGCCGGACTGAGATTCAAAGCAAGGTTCAAAAACTGGAGATCGACACTAAGGTTACGGTCGCCAAAGAAGACGTGGTCGTATTGGTTTCCAAAGCCGGCTACATCAAGCGCAGCAGTCTGCGGTCATTTAAGGCTTCCAATGTTGAAGAAGACGGTTTGCGCGAAGACGACTATCCGCTGCTGATTCAAGAAACCAGTACGCTGGCGCACCTGTTCATGTTCACCAATCTTGGCCATCTGATCTATCGGCCGGTGCATGAATTGACTGATGTGCGCTGGAAAGACGTGGGTGAGCATATTTCACAAACGATCGGCCTGGCCGCGGGTGAAGAGATTATCAAGGCACTGATTTTTGATCGGCTGGATATGCCAGGAACGCTGCTGATGGGAACCAGCGATGGTCAGGTCAAGCAGACTGAGTTCAAGGAATATCAGCCAGGATCCCGTTATAAGAGCACGGCGACGGTCTACATGAAGCTTAAGGGTGATGACGCTCAAGTCGTTAACGTAATGTATTATGAGCCAAAAGATACCGCGCAGACGCTGCTGGCAATCAGTCATGAAGGCTATGCCGTTCGCTTTGACGTAGCTGAAGTACCGATTGCCGGGGTCAGAACGACGGGGGTACGGGCCATTAATCTGCATGACGATGACAGAATGGTTGACCTGCAGCTGGTTGATGAGGATCAGCATCTGGCCATGGTAACTCAGCGCGGGGCCTTTAAAGAAATGGCCGTAGCCGACATCAAGCTTGGTGCACGGGCAAGACGCGGCGAACTGGTGCTGCACCGCTTGAAGAAGCTGCCGCACAAATTGGTCGACTTTTTGCCTTATGATGCCGACTATCAAGGCGCCGTTGAGATCATTACCGATCGGCCGCTGTTCCAGGATGTTTTGATTACTGATCACCATCTGGGAACGGCTCATTCAAACGGTACTTTTGTAATTGATACCGAAAGTCAGGGCATTCCGGTTAAGCTGCGCATCAAGTCCCAGCTGACCGAAACAGCGACAAGCGAGCAGCTCGATCTGACGGATTCAATTTCATAGTCTGCATAAATATGCACCTGAAATGAAATTAGATTCCCATTTAAGAGCTGGTCGTGCTAAAATAAAAGGGTATAATTAATTTGCGAAAACGTTGCAGTTAACGTTTTACGTGATGATTGAATCAAAGGAGTTGTCTTTATGAGCAAGGAATTAGTTTTTGGTCATCAAAAGCCAGATACTGACGCCATTACGGCCGCAATGGCATTTTCATACTTTGAAAACGAACTGGGCTACGAAACGGAAGCCGTTGCCCTGGGCGAACCAAACGATGAAACGAAGTACGCTTTGAACTACTTCAACATGGAAGCACCACGGGTCGTTAAGACGGTTGCCAACGAAACTGACAAGGTAATGCTGGTTGACCACAACGAACCACAACAATCAGCTGCTGACATCGACCAAGTTACGGTTACACACTTGGTTGACCACCACCGGATCGCCAACTTCAACACGGCACAGCCACTTTGGATCACGGCGCGCCCATACGGCTGTGTTTCCACGATCATCACGGAACTGTTCCAAGAAAAGCACATTGAAATTCCTGCCAACCTGGCGGGAATGATGATGTCTGCTATCATTTCCGACACGCTGCTGCTGAAGTCACCAACGACTACTGACCATGACGGCGAAGCTTTGAAGTACCTGGCAAAGGTTGCCGGTGTTGAAGACTACGAAGCTTACGGAATTGAAATGCTGAAGGCTGGTACCAACCTGGCTGCCAAGTCTGACGCTGATATCGTTGATGGCGACGCCAAGACGTTTGAACTGGGCGACGCTAAGCTGCGGATCGGCCAAGTAAACACGGTTGACCTGGATGACGTCTTCTCTCGTCAAGCCGACCTGGAAAAGACGATGCAGCAGCTGAACGATGAAAACGGCTATGACACGTTCATCTTGATTGCTACCAACATTTTGAACAGCGATTCTGATCTGCTGGTTGTTGGCGGTAACACGGAAAAGGTTGAACAGGCATTCGGCAAGAAGCTGGGTGACAACCACCGTATGAATCTGCCAGGCGTAGTTTCACGTAAGAAGCAAGTGGTACCTCCATTGACGGACGTCTTTGAAGGCTAATCAGCGCTTAATCAAAACAGCACTCCGCCATTGCCGCGGGGTGCTTTTACTTTGCATAATTAAGTTAATTGATGGTTTGACGGAGGAATTAAGATGAAAATCTGTCCAAACTGTGGTAGTGAAGTTTTAGAAAATGCCCAATACTGTACTCGTTGTGGCTGGCATTTTGAAGCGGTTGACGATCACAAAACGGCTGACCAAGAAATTCGGCCAGCTTCGATAACCAGCGAAAACAGTGAGCCACCGGCAACTGAACCAATCAGCGTGCCACGGACAATATCGGTTGCGGCGGAATGGCCTCAAGCGGCAGCGACACAGCAGAAATTAGAAGCAGCAACTGATGCTGACCAGCTAAATGTGACTGCTGAACCGTCCCAAAGCGCGCTGGCACCAGGTCGTGACGAAGCTTCAGACATTCAAAAAGTCGCAGAACAGCGGCATCCTTTGGTCAACGATCCCAAAGCAGGCAGCCAGCCGGCCAAACCGGATTCAAAAGCAGCAGTCAGCGCGGCTGGTGAAGCCAAAGAAAATCATGAGTCCGCGTCATTTAAGAGTCGTGCGGAAGCCAGAAAGCAATCCGAATCAAATACGGCTGAAGACTCATTTGAACTGACGCTGGATCTCGAGCATACCAAGCAGGGATTTAAACGGGCCTGGGACTGGCTGATTGAATCATTGAGACATCCCGGAGCATATCAGCAGCCAAGCTGGCGTTGGACCGGTTTGACGATGCAGATTCTTGAGGCCTTGATTGCGGTTGTGACGATTGGCTGGATGGTTGATCATCTATCGGCGAAGCTTGCTCAGCTTGCGTCAGGCTCGGCAATCGTTTTTCACATCAAGGCCATGACGACGGGGAGCTTTTTCTTGCTGTGGCTGCTGATCGTGGTTGCGATGCTGCTGATGAGTGCCGTGGCGTACGTCTTTAAACGCTATGTTAGTGGTATTGAAGGCGGCGATTACGTTGATATGATCAATCGTTTGACGTGGTCCAGCAACTTCAATGTTATTTTGCTGCTCGTCAGCTTGTTACTGGCATCATTAACCAGCTCGCTTGGTATGATGACTCTGATTGGCGTGATTCTGCTGACTGCTTTGGGAATGTTTGCCCTGGCATTGGCTGATGTGATGCTTGAGGCTGGTCCGCAGAAACTTGATCGCATGTATGGCGCGCTGATTGTTTTGGTCATCAATGGTTTGATCGTTTTTGCCGCGATCTCATTAGGTGGTAAGCTGATTAAAGAAATGATCATGGCGCTGATGCTGCAGCTGTTTTAGTACCAGACAGAATACTAAAAATACCCCCAACCGGTCCGCTGATGTATTGCGAATCAATTGGGGGTTTTATTATTAAACAAGTTTGGTCAGCGTTTCGCGAATAGCTGCCGCGCTAATTTTGGGGAAAATCGACTGCATTCTGACGTTGTCGGGTTTAGCCATATATTCAGCCAATGAGTTTAGCTGCTCAGCCTGGGTAATGCCAAGGTCAGCTAATGACAGCGGCAGGCCAACGCGAGGATAGTAGGCGCGGATTTCTTTGATCAACGCGGTATCATTTTCCAACGTTACTTGAAACAGATTGCCTAAAGCAACGATCTCGCCATGCGTAAAGCGTTGCGGGCCAATGACCTTGACATAGGCGTTATAGAAGGTATGAGCCGCCACGCTGCGTCCATCCAGGTCTGCAAAGCCATCAACCAATGACGCTGCTAAAAAGATGGTATCGATAAAGTTCTGCAGGTCAAGACCGTTAAGCGACCGCGGATTATCAACTTTCAGCATTTCCTGACGGCACCGCTCAATTAGATCCCGCGCTAAGGACAGTGATAGCGAATGCATTTGATCATCAGTCAGGCGCCGCCGAATCTCATAGTATTTGGCCAACGTGTCGCCGATGCCTGAGCGTAGATATTCAAGCGGCGCGTTTTTTAACAGCTCAGGTTCCAGAATAACGGCATCAACGGGCTTTTTTTCGCGCACGCTGGCAATCATTTCGTGAGTTGGCGAATAGACGATACTTTTAGTGGTGAAGGCCGAACAATTAGAAGGAACGGTCTGGACGTTGATCAAGACGTTGTTAAGACGATCGCTGACGACAATAAAATTGAATAATAGCTGCAAAACCAACAAAAAAGGCCGTGACTCCATCAAAGGAATCACGGCCTAGTTGCCGACCTGGATATGGCAAGCATTTTTGTTGGGGATCAACGCCCGATTACTCGCGTCCAGATTGATTCAGTGATGGTATGCCAAATAGTGCACGGTACATTACAGTACAACACATGCATTGACAACACATCATTGAGTCAAACTTAATCATGGCGTTTAAATCCTCCTTTCGAAATTCGTTGCAAATAGCATACCGGTTATTAGTGACAACTGTCAACAGCAAAATTAGAATGTTCAAAGAATTGTGCATGGCAACAGCTTGATAAAACTTATGATGATAAGGATATAGCTGTTGTACGAGCGGATTAAAAAATTATTTTATCGTTTTTAATAAAAATAGATTATTTAGCGGATGCCGTTTCTTTAGGTGAGACAAAATCACGTTGAATCCAAAGCGATACCAGCATGGCAATTACGTCAATCACGATAAAGGCCAGCAGCGTGACATAGTAGTTGTGCAGAACTTGGTGTGTAACGGAAAGCAGGACGGGACCAACCATACCGGCAACCGCCCAGGCAGTCAGCACGTAGCCATGGATCGCACCCAGTTCCTTAGTGCCAAAAACATCGCCCAGGTAGGCTGGGATGACCGAGAAGCCGGCACCGTAGCAAGAAAGCAGCAGGCAAAGAGCAATGGCAAAGATTGCTGGTACTTGGCAGAAAATCAGGATGATCAGCATGATGATGTCAACGATGAAGATCAAGCTGTAGGTCAGTGGACGACCAATCCAGTCAGAAAGCGTTGCCCAGATAAGGCGACCGAAACCATTGAACAGCCCTAAGATACCAACCATTACAGCTGCCGTAGCCGCGCTCATTTTAGTCATTTCTTGGGCCATTGGCGAAGCAGCTGAGACGAGACCAATCCCTGTTGTAATGTTAATGAAGAACATCAGCCACAGGAAAGCAAAAGTTCGGGTTTTAACGGCTTCGTTGGCAGTCAGCTGTTGACCGTTCGTCAAGCTGACGCGGGATGCTTTTTGGGCGATAGCAGCTGGCAGTTCATTTGGTCGCGGCTTTTTAATGAATTGAGCGGCAATCAGCATTACAACCAGGTAGAAGGCGCCTAAGATATAGAAAGTTGCAGAAAGACCAACATTAGACATCAGCTGCTGAGCAATTGGACCCGTTAACAAGGCAGCAAACCCAAAGCCCATGATCGCCAGACCCGTTGCCAAACCACGCTTGTCAGGGAACCAGCGGATAATCGTGGAGACTGGCGTTACGTAGCCAGATCCCAGACCCAGTCCACCGATGACGCCATATGCCAGATACAGCAGCCAAAGTTGGTGCGTGTGGATGGCCACCCCAGTCAGCATGATGCCGGAGCCGTAAAAGATTGCCGAGATGGTACCAGTAACGGTTGGGCCAAACTTTTCAACCAGCCGCCCCATGAAAGCAGCCGACATGCCCAGACAGAAGATGGCCAGGCTAAATGCAAACGAGACTGAGGCTTCCCGCCAGCCCGTCTGTTGCGCGATTGGCTTGGTAAAAACGCTCCAAGCATAAACGCCGCCGATCATTAAGTGTGCAGGACGACACCAGCGAGGGCGACGCCGTAACGATTCCTTGTCTTAGTCATTGTTTTCTCTCTCCCTTATATCATTAAACACGAACATTAATAAATTTAAACTTCTTAAAATTCGGCGTATTGCTACATTAACATGCTGCAATTGAAAAAACAACGCCAAAACACCACTTCTAACCGAACTTTAATTTGAAAACCTTTCCACCGGTTGATCTGGGACGGATTTGCTAAAAAAAGAAAGCTTTTCTATAATTTGGCAAAAACAATAGTGAGGTGAGCAGCAATTGACTATTCGTTTTGAAAAGGCCAGGCATGAGGATCTGTGCCGGATTGTCGAAATCTATAATCAAATTATTCCTTCGCGATTAGCCACGGCAGATCTGGAACCGTTGATGACTTCCGATCGCGAGGCGTGGTTTCACAGTTTTACGCCAACCCATCCGTTATGGGTTATCAGAAACGATGCCGATGAGATTTGGGGATGGGTAGGACTGGAGCCGTTTTATGGGCGGCCAGCCTATGAACACACAGCGGAGGTCAGTATCTATATTGATCAGAATGCGCGGCATCAAGGCTTGGGATCGCAGGCTATTCAGTTTGTGATTGATCAGCTGCCCAGTTTAAACGTCACTGCGCTGGCTGCTTATATTTTTGGACATAATCAGCCAAGTCTGGGTCTATTCAAAAAGTTCGGTTTTGAACAGTGGGGCTTTTTACCAGCTGTTGCAGAACTGGATGGTCAAAAACGGGATTTGGTTATTATGGGACAAAGATTTGACTAGCAAATAAGATTTTATAAAAAAGCCTGAGCCACAGCAAAGAAACGGCTCAGGCTTTTATGATGCAAATTTAATTATCGAATGAATGGTCAAAATATTTTTCAGTAAATTTTTGAACGCAAATGATCATATCAGCAATTAAGGTATTGTAATTTAAAATAAAAATATGTCTTTTATTAAAGATAAACATATTGCGCTGATTATGAAGAAAATATAAAAATAATTATTACAAATAAAGAAAAACGTTTTCGTAAATTACTGATAGTTTATTAAATATCAATGTGAACACTAACACTACAATTGTTGATAAAGGCAAAGAGATTCACCAAACCACAATTACGGACAGCCCTATGGAAGGTTTGAGTGCCGATCAAGCAACAGTTAAATTTACTGGGACCGTAAACTATGACGGCAATGGCAAAGTTACCGGTACAACTTGGGATGCAAACGACAGGACGTACGGCACGATTAAAACGCCAGCAGTTGAGGGTTACACGGCAGATAAGCCCAGCGTTGGCGGAGAAACGGTATTACCTAATGATTCTTCACTCAACCGTGAGTATAAAGTTGTGTACACCCAGAATCGGTACCGTCTGACGGAGAAATTTGTAGACGAAGATGGCCATGAACTGTCGCCAAGTGTTCCTAAGGGCAGCTCCTACAAAAATGGCGATGACTTTGACGTAACCAAGGATGCCAAGGTAATCCCACACCAGCGGCAAGTTTGGTAATGGCGACCAAACGGCTACATTTATTTATAAAAAGATTGACAAGCTGATTCCAGTGGATCCAAATAGCAAGCCAATTCCAGGTGCGAACACGCCAACGTACACGACCGATCCAAAAGATCCAACCAAAGTCTTGAATCCAACTTTGCCAAGGATTGATGGTTGGCAGCCAAAAGACAAGCAGCCAGGGGATTCAATTACGCCAAACGATCCGAGTAAAGACACACCGGTAATATATGTTGAAAAACCTCAAAAACCGGTCATGCCAGTTATTCCGGAGCAGCCGAGAACGCCAAATCAGCCTGATAATTCGAAGCAACCATCAAAGCCAACGATAACTGATCAGCCAAATGATTCAATTGTGCCGAACAATGCAAAACACTTGGCAGCGTTAACGCCTCGTGATCAGTCGCAAGACATTTCTGCCGTGCCAGGTGATTCTAAGCAACGGGCAACAGTAAGTAATTCAGTGGCAGCTGTTTCTGAAAAAGAGACAACATTGCCGCAAACTGGTAACGATAAAAATCAAGCAGAAGCTGCCATGGGACTGGGCCTAACTAGTCTAAGTACGATAATGGCAATGCTTGGTCTGAAGAAACGTCGTCATAATTAATCATTAAAAAATGGAGCACCCAGAAAACTGGAATGCTCCGTTTTGTTTTTTTTGAATTTAAAGCGTTGCATGTCGAGTAGCAGCTGCTATTCGGCATGTTTTCGTTTTCAATGAAACAGATTAATTACTATATGCACAATCTGGTGTTCATAACGAAATGCTTTTTTACAAATTTTAAATGCATATAGTTTAACCTTTTACTTGATTTGGAAATTTACGAAAAACAAAAAAGGCGAGACGGGGCAAGAATGTCTCGTTTCACCTGGGATTGCAAGGGAACCAAGTCTCGTCGCCGCGAACGAGTAAATGACAAAAGTCAAACTTGGTAATTTATGTCGAGCAACGGCATCTTTGCTATGTCACCACAAAAATGGAGATTTAGCGGCTTAAACTGCGTTGATGCGTTGAGGTGGGGTGACTCATAACTTAGGAGTTATGAGTTATTAAAGAATGCAAAAAATTTTTTAAGGGATTGGCATATATATTAAGGAAATCATTGACTTATTGTTCAACAAACATTAAAGTTAAATATATAAAAGCAGTATCGTACGTAGGCTTGAGATTTGTTGATATCGATTTGCCAAAGATTTCATTCAATTTCAGTCTTATGTGCATGTATGCCTAGAAAATGGGGTTCGTAACTCCTAAGTTTTGGTTCTTTTTAATTTTGCAAATAGTGTAAGCGTTTAAAAATGTAGCTCAACTATTTAAGAAATTTTTATAAAAGAATTTAAAGCCAAAAGACGATTTGGAAACGGCAAAGTCTTCAGGAAAGCAAGGGGGGAGTTGTGCAGGGAAAATTTGCTGTGGTTGGCTGGGAACCAATTGCAGCAGTGAGTACCGATTTTTATACGACGAAATAATGTCGAAATTTTCCATAATGCAAAATTTAAGGGAGTGTTTTAGCAATATAGTTGGGAAAAATAATAATTATGTAAGGGAAAGTAAATCTAATGAGCATTTTCAACGGTTTGCACTGCGTAAACTGAGCGTTGGAGTCGTTTCAGTAGCGATTGCGGCTGGTTTTTATTTAGGCAGTGGCACAACGGCACAAGCTGCAACTGCTGAATCAGATGCATCAGCTAAGACTGAACAAGTTGTACAACAGGACGCCAATTCAACCGCCAGCGACTCAACTTCAGCATCTAATAGCAGTGCAGCCGTGTCCACAAGCAGTGCTACGCCGGTAAGTGCCGAGTCCGCTTCGAGCGTGGCAGTTTCTGATTCGCCAGCTTCTGCAAGTTCTGCTTCAGACAGCCAAGCTTCAGCTGCCAATGCCAGTGAAAGCAGCAGTCAGCCGGCATCCAGCTCAACTGCTAGCGATGTCGCAGCTACTGTAAGCAAAGACTCACAGGCAGCTAGTGAAGCCAACAGTCAAAGTGCTGCTGACAAGCAAACGGCACAGTTGCCAACGTCAGCTGCAAGTGCTAATGAAAGCCAAGCATCCAATGTTTTGAGTGCTCAAGCCGTTCAACAAGCTGCCAATCAACAGGCCCCAGCCGGATTTACGGTTAAAGATCCAACTTATCCAGCCGAGATGTATCAGGATACAAAACATTATACCTACTGGTGGGCACAAAGCTCAGACGGCAAGTATAACCTGGTTCTTTCAACCGATCGAAATGGTGATGGCAAGGTTTATGTCTTCTTGCTGGGCAGCAATAATGAAGTCTTAGGTAAGTATACGGTTGATAAAAACAAATCAACAGAAGTAGCTACTGATGACGAGGGAGACTTTGGCACAGTTTACAATGATGGTCAGTCAGGTGTCTTCGTTTCCGCTGATGGTACCTGGAAGTCAAAGTTCAACGTCTTTGACCCTAAGGCGGGTGAGGATAATGGAGACTATGGCAGCATTAGTTTCATGATTCCGCAAGTCGAAACACAGACAACGACTTATGTTGATGGCAAGGGCAACACGGTCAGCGACCCAGTCGTTCAAAAAGGGTTGGATGGTCAAATCTATACAACACAGGGCGGTAAGGTAATCAATGGCTATTTTGCCAAAGAACCATCAAATGCTAATGGCTTCATGTCGCCATTTGGCAAGCAGGGTGCAGCCTACACTAAAGATTGGCATGATGGGCTTAAAGCTACCTTTACCGAAACTGATACCACTACCGGCTTGATGCATGTTGTTGTGAAATACCATTATTTTTTTGGTTGGCGAACAGTAAAAGAGTTTGATCTTGCTCCAGGTCAATCACAGAAAGTTCACTATGATTTATATAAATCAGTTACTATTCACAGCATCTACATTCCGCAGACGATCAACATTCAGTATGTTTATGAAAAACTTGGCAATCTGATTATTGATTCTGATTCCAAGGCCTTTCCAGCTGAGGACAAGACGACCACGCAGTATCCAAACGATGAAAACGACTCAACCAAGGCGGGCAATGTCACAATTCCAAAAGTGCCCGGCTTTACGCCAACGATCAATGGCAAGACGGTTACGAACTACACGTTTAACCCTGCAGATTACGTCAGCGACTTGAGTCAAGACATTACTGTTGTATACGAAGCTGATGATCAAAAAGCAGCCATCAACTTCTATGATGAGACAGGCCACAAGTTGCTGGCTGACCAAACGATTCATCTGACTGGCAAGACTGGTGAAAAGATCAGCCATACCGAAGCTGATCAAACACTAGCTAAGCTGGAAAAGCTAGGCTATGTTGTCGACCAGAATACTTTTGCTGATAATGCAACGTATGACAACGATACGCAAGCACCACAAGAGTTTACGATCTACTTGAAGCATGATACGACACACACGAGCGCAACCGATGAAAAAGCTGATCAAAAGACGGTTACGGAAACGATCCACTACGTTTACAAGGATGGTATCAAAGCTGGCAGCACGGCAGCTGCAGATCACACCGATTCAGTAACCTTTAAGCGTGGCTACACGACTGACAAAGTTACGGGTAAGATTGTTTCCTACGATCCATGGACGGTTGATGGTAAGCAGGCTGATAACAAGACGTTTGATGCTGTTAAGAGTCCGGCAATTGCTGGCTACACGGCTGATCAAGCAGAAGTTGCTGCCCAAACGGTAAAGCCAGATTCCCAAAATATTAACAAGACAGTTTACTATACCGCTGACACGCAAGAAGCTGCCATCAACTTCTATGACGAGACAGACCACAAGCTGCTGGATAAGCAAACGATTCATCTGACAGGCAAGACTGGTGAAAAAGTTGATCGGACGCAAGCGGACAAGACGCTGGCTGACCTGGAAAAGCAAGGCTACGTTCTGGATGAAGATAACACTAAACTGGGCTTCCCAGCCGATGTGGCATACGACAATGATGACGCTAAGCCACAAGAGTTTACGATTTACTTGAAGCATGGCATGACGCATACCGATGCAACCGACAAGAATGCTGAACAAAAGATTGTTACGGAAACAATTCACTATGTTTACGAAAACAATCAAACCGCTAAGCCAGATTACACGTCAGCAGTTGACTTTAAACGCGGCTACACGACTGACAAAGTTACGCGTAAGATTGTTTCCTACGATCCATGGACGGTATCCAGCAAGAAGTTTGGCGTTGTAAAGAGTCCAGCAATTGAAGGCTACACGCCAAACCGTAAGCAAATCGATGAAATCACCGTTACGCCAGATTCAAAAGACGTTGTCAAGACGGTGGTTTATGTTGGAAATGCTCAAGAAGCCCAAGCTATCTTCTATGATGAGACGACGGGTAAGGAAATTGCCAACACGCGTGAAATTGCAACTGGCAAGACTGATGAAACGATCAGCTTTGCCAAGGATCCAAATGAAGTTGTTAAGGAACTGGAAGCTAAGGGCTACGTCTTTGACAAGGACAATGCTAACAACAATGTCTTTGTCGCTGGTACGGCCTATGACAAGAATTCTGAAGTTCACCAATACTTCAAGTACTACCTGAAGCACGGCCATGCAGCAGTAACGCCAGACCAAGATTCACAAAATGGTCAAACGACGGTTACGCAGACAATCAAGTACCAATACGCTGATGGTACGGCAACGGGCTTAGCAGACAATGTTCAAACCTTGACGTTCAAGCGTACAGGTGACGAGGATCTCGTTACTGGGAAAGTAACCTGGCCAGACTGGTCAACGGTTGCCGGTCAACAAACCAGTGCCGTAACCAGTCCAACTCTTAAGGGCTATACTGCTGATACCAGTGAGATTCCAGCTGCTACCTACCATGCCGGCGACAGTGATGTTATCTATGTCGTTAAGTACAGTGCCGATGCCCAACGTGCTGTAATCAAGTACATTGATGGCGAGACTGGTAAAGACTTGCAGGACCCTGACACAGTTGATGGTCACACTAATGAAACGATCAATTACAGCACTGCTGACAAGATTAAAGAATTTGTTGGCAAGGGTTATGAACTTGTATCTAATGACTTCAAGTGACTTCAAGCCAGGCACTAAGTTCGACAACGATGACAAGACTGACCAAACCTACACGGTAATCTTCAAGCACCATCGTGAAAACGTTGATCCAAACCACTCCTCAGCTGACGGTACGAAGGGTACGAAGACGCTGACCGAAACGGTTCACTACAAGTACGCAAATGGCGCTAAGGCCGCTGAAGATCAGACGGCTCAGGTAACGTTTACGCGGAACGGTGTCTTGGACGACGTCACGGGCATCGTAGCCTGGGGCAAGTGGAACGAAGCCAGCCAAAGCTACAAGGCCTTGACTTCACCAACGATTGCCGGCTACACGCCAAGCGAAACGGTAGTAAAGCGCAGTTCCAACAGTGATGCCGAACAAGGTCCAACGGTTACGGTCATCTACACGGCGGACGCGCAAACGGCTTATGTCAAGTATGTTGATGACACGACCGGCGAGACGCTGCGTCAAGACGATCTGCACGGCTACACGGATGAAACGATTCCTTACAGCACGGCTGAAGGCATCAAGAAGTTTGAAGGCGACGGCTACGTTCTGGTATCGGACGGCTTCAAGCCAGGTACTAAGTTTGGTGTCGACACGCCAACCTATGAAGTTCACTTCAAGCATGGCACGACGCACACGAGCGCAACCGACGAAAATGCGGATCAAAAGACGGTTACGGAAACGATTCACTACGTTGACGAAAACAACCAGACTGTTCAGCCAGACTACACGGCAGCTGTAACGTTCAAGCGTGGCTACACGACCGATAACGTTACCGGCAAGGTTGTTTCCTACGATCCATGGACGATTGACGGCAAGCAGGCTGACAGCAAGACGTTTGCAGCCGTAACCAGTCCAGCAGTTGAAGGCTACACGCCAAACCATCAGCAAATTAACGAATTCACCGTTACGCCAGATTCAAAAGACATTGTCAAGACGGTCGTTTATGTTGGTGATCCTCAAGAAGCTCAAGCCATCTTCTATGATGAAACAACGGGCAAGGAAATCAGCAACACGCGTGAATTAGCAACTGGCAAGACTGATGAAACGATCAGCTTTACCAAGGATCCAAATGAAGTCGTTAAGGAACTCGAAAAGCAGGGTTACGTCTTTGACAAGGACAATGCCAACAACAATGTCTTTGCTGCTGGTACGACCTACGATAAGAATTCCGAAGTTCACCAATACTTCAAGTACTACTTCACGCACGCTACGACGATCGTTACGCCAGACAATCCAAAGACGCCAGCTGATGTATTGCCAGACAACCCTGGTAAGAATTACCCGAGCGGTGTTGCCAAGGATGATCTGAATAAGACGGTTACGCGGACGATCAACATTACGACGCCAGATGGCAAGACGCAGACGATCACGCAGAAGGCTGAATTTACGCGGAGTGCAACGGTTGATGAGGTTACCGGTGAAGTAACTTATGGACCATGGTCGAAGAATGTCGTTTTGGAAAGTGTTGACGTACCAAACATTCCTGGATACGTGCCATCCGCATCTGTTCCAGAAATTACGGTTACGCCAAACGATCACGACATGACGATCAACATCACCTACAAGAAGCTTGATTCTGGCAAGGCAACTGACCAAGGCGGCAATGCTTCCAATGGTGGTCAAGCAACGAATGGCGGTTCAACGACTGGTCAATCCGCTCAAAATGGCCAGTCAGGTCAAACCCAAAACAATGCTGGTGCTCAACAATTGCCACAGACTGGTAATGCCAATAATGAAAAGGGCGTACTGGGTCTGGTAAGTGCAATGTTTGCCGCCGGACTGGGTCTAGGCTTTGGCTCCAAGAAGAAGCGTCACGAAGACTAAAAATTGATTGAATGATATAAAAGACTCAACCCTTGTTTTACAAGGGTTGAGCCTTTTTGTCTTTTTTATCAAAACAAACTTTTTAAGTAGATATATCTATTTATTGTTTAATAGGAGCTTAAATTAGTTATTTATTTAAAATAATTGTATATTTTATAGAAAAAGTGTTCATAAAATTAAATGGTTTGCTATAATAGAACGGTTTTGTCGCAATCAAAAGTTTTGAAAGACAACGTGCCAAGAAGGCAACGACTGATCAAGGAAAGGAGCAGGCCACACACATGCTTTTGATGCTTAAATTGTCTTGGTGTGGTATTTAGAACATGAAGTACGGATATGCGCGAGTAAGCACAGAAAGTCAAAGTCTATCGACACAGCTGCAGTTGTTGGAGCAAGTTGGCGTTGATCGAATATTTCAAGAAAAATATACTGGAACGACTACGCACCGACCAAAATTTGCTCGTCTATTGTCCATCGTTCAACCAAATGACGTGATTATCGTCACTAAGCTGGATCGCTTTGCTCGCAATACCGGTGAAGCTTTGCAGGTTATCCAGCAGCTATTTGAAAATCAGGTTAGAATCAATATTTTAAACATGGGCATTATAGACGATACGCCGGTTGGTCGCCTGATTTTCACTGTGTTTTCAGCATTTGCCCAGTTTGAACGCGATATGATCGTTACTAGAACACAAGAGGGTAAGTCGTATGCTCGTCGTCATAATCCGGAATATCGCGAAGGCCGACCAAAAATCTATTCGGACCAAAAAATTCAGCAAGCCTATGAGCTCCATCAAGAAGGTTTAAGCTACCGTGAACTGTCGCAGCGTACTGGAATCAGTATTTCGACACTGCGGCGACGGTTTGCCAAACTCAACACTGCTGAGAAATGGAATCGCTCAGCAGTTGGTAAAAATAATTGAAATAGGATTGTTGGAAAAATTGATCGTGATAAACTTGTCTAAAAGAAATTGATAAACTAAAGCGAGGAAAGGCAATGAGTTTAATTTATGTTACCAGAGCAACTCAGAATGATATTCCAGCAGTTGCAGCAATTTTTGATCAAGCCAAGGCATTTTTAAAGGCAGCCGGCAGTCCACAGTGGCAGGCAGGCTATCCTAATGCCGATACGGTTGCCCAAGATTTGGCCAGTCAATCATCATGGGTGCTTAAAGTTGATGGCAAGGTTGCCGGCTATGCAGCAGCCGTAATTGGTGATGATCCAAACTATCAGAAAATCGATGGTGCCTGGCAAAATAATGATGCTCCATATGCTGCTATTCATCGCTTCGCACTGAGTCAAGACTATCGCGGCCAGCATTTGGCAAAATACTTTATGAGTGACTTGATTTCGATTTTAAACGAGCAGGGAATTCATAATTTTCGTGTCGATACGCATGATCTGAATCAAGCAATGCAGCACGTTGCCACCAGCAATGGTTTTATTAGACGCGGTCACATCAACATTTTGGATGAGCCCAATGATCCATTGCGCTGGGCGTTTGAATTAAATCTATAATGAAAGGCTCTGCAGCTGGTAGCTGTGGGGCTTTTTTGTTGCCTGACAAATTAAATGGTGCTAAAAAAAGAATTACCTATCAAAAAATCCTCGCACCAGCAATTGGAACGAGGATTGATGTTACTTGTCATATTTATCAAGATTGAATTTCTTGATAGCATAGATCAGCTCATTGGCATAGTTGGGATCGGTGGCATAGCCGTCTTTTTGCAGTGCCCAGGCGGCTTCTTGGTAATTTTTGGCATTTAAGATATCCTTAAATACGTTTGGCTTGGCCTTGGTTCCATGAGCAAGCAGTTCAGCATGGGCCTTTAGCGAAGCCTTCCAGCTGTCATATACGGTAAAATATTGTTTGACCTCAACCGTTTTGCCATTGATGTTTTCCTTAGTGTACATGCGCACGCGATTCTTTTTGGAAGTTGCCTTAATCCCAAATAAATTATTGTACTTGTAAGCTAATTTACTGCGACCCCAGTTTGATTCCGTACCAGCTTGGGCGATGATGATACTGGCAGGGATGTGGTATTTCTTTTGTTCTTTTTGAGCAATTGGCGCAATGGTTTTAATGAACTGCTTAACCGTGATCTTAGATGGATGAGTCTCTCGCTGCGGCTTGGCAGACTGACTGGATGAATTGTGGAAGTAAATTCCCAATCCGACTGCTAGGGCGATTACAATTGCGGCAATTCCTGTCCACAGCCATTTTTTAGATTTAATGTTCATATTTCTCCCTGATTTAGAATACATATTTTTTTAGAAAAATTCAGTAAAGCTTTAAATGTGATTATAAGTATTTTTTACTGTTGATCATAGTAAAAAGGTAAATCTCCATAAAATAACCAAAAAGAGTTCATATTTGCATATCTGATGAGTTGATCAGGAGGTACGTTATTAATGTCAAATTTTTTATGTATTCAATCGATAAATCATTAAAAATTTTTACTTTCTATCAGCAGGTTATTCAGTATCTTTGTTGCTGTTATTAAAAAACACAAATCAAGTTTTTGTTTGATTTTACAAAAGCTGAGGAAGCCCTTAATTTATTCTGGAAATTTTTCGATGGATAACATAAACTAGTACTTGTGTATACGCTTTATTACTTAAACAGTGCAAATGATTATATTTTTCTTGACATATTAACTTATAATACGGGTAAAACTTTTCTTCTCGGTTGCTATGAATAGATGTCAATTTATGAATCGTGATTTAGCGATCATTCTTATTTTTTAAAATTAATAAGCATTCATTAGTCAAATGACATTTTTTCGGACAATATTTAATACATAAAGGAAGATTAACGTGCAAACAAAAAACGTTCGAAACAAATCAAAAGTTGATGAAACTGAACGCGTAAAACTATATAAGACGCATCGAGGCTGGTGTAGCTCATTGTCACGCTTTTGGACTTTTTTGAAAGCGGCTTCGGTTGATAAGGATGATGAAACCTCATATGAAGATTATCTCAAGGCAATCGCCACCATCGGAACCATTGCCGGGGCCACTATGCTGATGCCTACAACTGCAATGGCCGACAGCACGCAGCTGCAGAAAACAATGGATTCGCGCCGCTCAATGGCAATTGGTCTTTCATCGAATTCTCAAAGCGAATCAACAAGTGGCTCGACCGATAATTCAAAAAGCTTGGATTCGACGGACAGTATGACTCAATCAGAAACGGTCAACAGTACTGACAGCCGCTCAACTGAAAGCTCATCAGCCAACTCAAATGAGGCTTCAACCAGCTCAACTAACAGTGAAGACAGTCAAAGTTCAATAGCTGATTCTAAACAATCATCCGAAAACAGCCAAACGGCATCAACTGCTTCAACAACTGCCAGTGAAGATGCTGTAAGCAGTTCAACAACGACTTCAAACAGTTCATCAGCTCACGACTCACAGTCAAATACCACACCAGACTATGGTCAACAAACTGACAGTCAAGCTACCAACACGCTAACGGCAGCCAGTGTCGATCCTCAGGCAGCGGCTGCCAATTACCTGCAGGATATTTTAAGTCAGCTGTAGGCAAAGCAGTCTAATCAAGTGATCCATTCAAATACGATTTTGGATGATAAGTATTTGAACAACGAAAACTCATACACGTTTGACTGGAGCCATATATTTAACGACAGTTTGGGTGAACTGTTTGTTTGGGTGAACTGTTTGATGGTATTTTTAATCATGGTTGGGGATCATTTTATAACTTTATCCAAAATTATCATGGCAACGGTACGCTTGATCTGGCATCGATTTTTGGGACGTTTTCCAATCACCTTAAGATCAACGCAGATTATCGTGGCAATCTGGCAACTGGCGATGTTGACTATATCCAAAAGATTAGTGGTCAAATCGGCAGCAATGCCTTTTCTGATCCCAAATATAACCGGATTGTTTTTGGTAATGGCGTCAATGCTGAAATTGGACGAGACGGTAACCTATACATAAACGGTAATCGCATGGATCATGTACATATTGGTTACAATGCTGACGCTTTTAAAGATGAAGCCGACAGCAATTATATTGATTTTGAACAGATCTTTAATATTTTGAACGGCAATGCTCAATCGTTAAGTCAACAAGGCACCACGCCTGGTGTTCGCCAAGGCTACTACAATAATCCAAAGTATGGTGCTCAGCCTAATAATTCGGACTACATGATTGATGTTTCAAAAGCACAACCGGATGCAAACAATCGAATCTATGTCAATGTTCCATATGAATATTTGACGGGCTCAAGAACCACAACGATTAGGGGATTGACTGAATCAAACTATGGTCCAGTTGTCGTTATTAATGTTACGGGCATTCCAGAAGGTCAGACTATCGATATTTCCCGTCAGCTTCGGCTACAATACGATGATTGGCGTAGCTTGTTTAACAGGGACTGGAACAGCTTTAGCAGCAGTGATGTCTAGAGATCAGAGCCTAACCACTTGCTGTGGAACTTTGGTACTACCAGCGATACGATTAGGTTTGATAGTACCTTTGCCGGTAGCGTGCTGGCACCCAATGCACATATAATTACCAGCTCTGACTTTGCAGGAAACATTGCAGCCGACACGATTGAGAACAATGGTACGTTTAGACGCTGGGACTTGAATGGCCAGCTGGTCTCAACTTCAGAAATGCGTTCGCTGAGCACCAGCATGAGTACGTCGATTAAGACCAATACGTCAGAATCGATATATAATTCCGCGAGTGACGGTATCTCGGTATCTAATTCAGAGGTTAAGAGCCAGTCTGAGGCTGCATCTGCTTCAACCAGCGAAATTACGTCAACGAGTAACTCAGCTTCGACTAGTACAAGTAAGGTTGAGTCGACGAGTAGCTCAACTTCGGCATCGACATCAAGGGATGAATCTATTTCAGCCAGCGAATCAGAGTCCACATCCGAATCAGAAAGCACTTCGACGAGTGAGAGCGAGTCGGTAAGTGAAGCCGAATCTACTTCAGAATCTGAGAGTACGTCTGAATCAGCCAGTGAATCAGAGTCCACGTCCGAGTCTGAAAGTGCTTCAACAAGTGAGAGTGAGTCGGTAATTGAATCCAAATCTACTTCAGAATCTGAGAGTACGTCTGAATCAACCAGTGAATCGGAATCAACATCCGAGTCTGAAAGCACCTCGACGAGTGAAAGTGAATCAGAGTCCACATCCGAGTCTGAAAGCGCTTCAACGAGTGAGAGTGAATCAGCCAGCGAATCTGAATCAACATCCGAGTCTGAAAGCACTTCAACAAGTGAGAGCGAGTCGGTAAGTGAATTCGAATCTACTTCAGAATCTGAGCGTACGTCTGAATCAACCAGCGAATCGGAATCTACATCTGAGTCTGAAAGCACCTCGACGAGTGAAAGTGAATCAGAGTCCACGTCCGAGTCTGAAAGTGCTTCAACGAGTGAGAGTGAATCAGCCAGTGAATCCGAATCTACTTCTGAATCTGAGCGTACGTCTGAATTAACCAGTGAATCGGAATCTACATCCGAGTCTGAAAGCACCTCGACGAGTGAAAGTGAATCAGAGTCTACATCCGAGTCTGAAAGTGCTTCAACGAGTGAGAGTGAATCAACCAGCGAATCGGAGTCCACTTCAGAATCAGAAAGTGCTTCAACAAGTGAGAGTGAGTCGGTAAGTGAATCCGAATCTACTTCAGAATCTGAGCGTACGTCTGAATCTGCTAGCGAATCGGAGTCCACATCCGAGTCTGAAAGCACCTCAACGAGTGAGAGTGAATCAGCCAGTGAATCCGAATCTGGCAGCAAGTCATTGAGTGAAGAAAATTCGGCATCGCTCAGTACTTCAACTTCAGCAAGTGAAGAAGACTCTGCATCACTCAGTACGTCAACGTCAGAGGTAAACTCGACCAGTGCATCAGAAGCAGCATCAACGAGTGCTTCAACTTCAGCAAGTGAAGAGTCAGTTTCAATGAGCAACTCTGCTTCGACGAGTGAAGAGTCAGACTCCATGAGTAACTCGGCATCGAGAAGTGAGTCAATTGCCAACAACACGTCGACGTCAGAAACTAACTCAGTCAGTGCATCTGAAGCAGTATCAACGAGTACTTCTACTTCAGCGAGTGAAGAATTGGTCTCCATGAGCAACTCGGCTTCGACGAGTGAATCAATTGCCAACAGCACGTCAGCATCTGAAGCTGGCAGCAAGTCATTGAGTGAAGAAAACTCCGCATCGCTTAGTACTTCAACGTCAGAGGTAAACTCGACCAGTGCATCTGAAGCAGCATCAACGAGTACTTCAACTTCAGCGAGTGAAGAATCGGTCTCAATGAGCAACTCGGCTTCGACGAGTGAAGAGTCAGCCTCCATGAGCAACTCGACTTCGGCAAGCGAAGAATCTGCATCAATGAGTACTTCCGCAGCCGCTTCGACGAGCGTTGCGGATTCGACAAATACGTCAATCAGTACGTCAACATCGACTTCAGCCAATGCAGTCTCAATCAGTGATTCCAATTCAGATAGCGTCTCGGCTTCGACTGCAAGCACTTCGTTAAGCATCTCAACTTCAAATAGTGTTGCGGCCTCGACAGCAGCTGCTTCATTAAGCATCTCAGCTTCAACGGCAGCCACTTCATTGAGCATTTCAAATTCCACTAGTGCTTCGACCAGCGTCGCGAACGTCAATACGACGATTGCAACAACTGCACGGAATCGAATTATGACGCGTCTGTTTGCGGTATCGACAAACAATACCAACAGCAACAGTACCAATTCGGTTGTCAACAGTATGGCTCAGGCTTCACAGAGTACGTCAACAGTGGTTTCGCTGAGCATGGCGCAATCAGCATCAAAGAGTCAGGCAATTTATGAGAGTATGTTTGCTTCACGCTCCAATAGCTCGTCAAATGCCATCAGCAATTCGACTTCGCTCAATAGCCTGCTTTCGGCTTCCAAGAGCGGCATGGAATCGTTGAGTGCCTCAGATTCACTGAGTTTAGAGGTTTCAGCAACGGAAAGTCAAACCCTGTATGAAAGCATGTTTGCCTCTCGTTCCAATAGTTCATCAAATGCCATCAGCAACTCGACTTCGCTCAATAGTCTGCTTTCAGCTTCTAAGAGCAATTTAGACGCAAGCAGCAGTTCTAATACCAGCACTGCACAGCAGACTTCTGCCGACACACTGGCAATTGCGGATTCGGTAAGTGAGACTCAGGCTCAACAGCTCTCTAATTCAACGACTTCACTTTCTGTCAATGCAGCAGCGAGTCAAACGCAGCAATCTGGATTCTTAAATACCCTAAAGACGTTGCTTGGCTTTGGTAAGCGTCAATAATTGGGACAGAAAGAACGGAGAAGAGACTTGCAAAGAAAAAAATTAAACGTTTCGATAAGAGCATTCCTAAAAAAAGCATTCTTTACGATCATGACAATCGTTGTTTATTCACTAGGGAATCAGATTCCGGTTCCATTGGTGAAGATGACAACGGAGTATCAGACCATGATTCGTCATTACCACATGAGTATGCTCAGTATTTTAACCGGGGCCAATCTACCAGATCTATCACTGTTTTCACTGGGCTTTAGTCCCTATATGGCAGCGATGATGGTGATTCAACTATTGGTGATGATGAAATGGTCAATCGTAGAAGAAATCTCCCAACGCCAATTAATGTATCTACAAAACTTATTGGCGTTGATCTTTGCCTTGATTGAGTCAACCATTATTGCCAGTGGATTCAAACTTGCGGCTGGTAATGACCATCAACTAAAGATTTTGATGATCATCATGATACTGACGGCTGGTTCAATGTTTGTACAATGGCTGGGCAATGTCACTACGATTTACGGTATTGGTGGCATGGTGGTACTGATTGTCGGCAATATGCTGCATTCAAATATGAATCGGCTGGTATTGCCTTGCCGAGAGATTTTAAGCATGCAAAATGGCGGCTGGCTGATGTTTGGACTGGTTGTGGGTAGTCTGCTGATTGCCTGGCTGACAATCATTTTCTATGCTGCTCACTATGAAACCGAGCAGATTCAAATATCTTTACCAAGCCAAATTGAAGCAGCTGTTTTTCCAATTGGCTTTAACTTGGGAACAATGATGACTTTTATGCTGGGAATGTCGTTTTTGATAATTCCCTCATTGATCGCTTCTTTGTTTAAAATGCCGACGTTTTGGTCAGAGCCTAGATTTCAGATCGGCTTTGCGATGGTCATGACATTTTTGATCGACTACTTTTTTGCTTTTGTCATGCTTAGTCCACGACAATTGGCAAAGGGGATGCGTCACAGTGGCAACTATCTGCTGGGCGTGGAGATCGGTAGGCCAACGCGACGTTTTATTCGGCGCCGATTGGTATTGTTCAATTTTTTTAGTGCCCTGGTTTTGGCACTGCTGGTTGGATTGCAGATTGCGGGTAGTCTCTTGGCCAAGAAAATCTGGCAGCCACTGTATGCATTGCCAATCTCGATTGTAATAATGGTACTGTTTATGGAATCTTTGGTTGAGCTGCTTAATGAATTGTCGATTCCGAAACGCTACAGCAAGCTTAAAGAAAGGATTCTGAAAAGCGTATGAGGTATTTTGTTCCGGCTTGGCATCGTGAGGTCACCGACTGGGCCTATAGTCAGCAAAATATGACCTTTGATGATGCGGTGGGCAACATGCGGATCATGAATCATGCTGATGAGACGTATGGCGTCATCATCGGTGATTACAAGCCACAATTATTAACGCAGCTGAATGGTGAAGGGATTGTATCTACTGATACGCTATCGGCTTTTGACTGGATCCAGGATACGGCTTTGCAGGAAAATGGACGAATTGTGGACATTCAGGATTTCAACTGGCCGAGGGGAACCTATTTTGAGTATGGACCATTCAGTGTTGATGCCTTTCAAAATGACGAACACATTGCGCGGCTCTTATTTAACAATCTGGGTCAGATCCTGCGAATTGAGCGGTGGCAAGATGGCTATCATCAAGAGGACATCGTGATGGATACGCGCGGCTTTGTTTCCAGTATCAAAACCTATGATCGGCAAGGAATTCTGCAAAAAACAATCTTTTTTAATCTGCATGGTGAGTGGCGAATGATTGAGGATGCCAAGACCGGTCGCTGTCATATCAATTCTGAATTTCAGGCCGATTTTGATCAGGCAGACTATGAGAGTCGTCATGAATTAATCAACGAGGCAATTGCCAAGCTGATTAAAAAAAGGCTTGATCAAGACAGCGATCAAATCATCTTGACGGCTGATGATCGCCAAATTATTGATCTCAGACAATTCAATGGATTTAAGACGATTATACAAGCCAGTCAGTGGCATCCTAATGATCGGTTTTGGAAGCCAATGTTGGGTCGTGATGATTTAACGATTGTTACAGATTCTGAGATGGCAGATCGCCATGTGCATGAAATCATGGGTGAGGAGATTGAAACTACTCTTTTGCCAACGTTTGCCTCGCAGTTTAGTCTTGGTCATAGCGATGAGCGTACAACCCAGACGATTCTGCTGTTTGTCAGTGATCAAACTGAAATGCCGATCTTAAGAAAAGGATTAGTCAAGATCATGGAGCTGGTTGATCAAAATAAAAATAATGAGCGTCTGCAGATTGCTGCCTACAATGAACAGCTGCTGAGTCAGGCGCGACAGATTGCTCAAGAGATCACTCAGGATCATCCGCGACTATTGATTGATCCCAAAGAAGAGCAACTGGAACAAAATCCTGATCTGGTCGATGAGGATACCGACCCACGTATGGAAAAAGAAGGTCATTGGCGGCCATTGCCGATTTATACCAAAAGAATTGCGCAGCCGACTGACCTTTTGCAGCTCCTTGATCATGCACGAGTGGTTGTTGATTTGGGCAATAATCCAGATTCGTATGTCCAAATGGCTTCAATCAGTGTTGGTCTGCCTCAGATCAATTTGGTTAAAACCGATCTGGTGCGTGATCATGAAAATGGCCTGGTTTTAGTCAATGTTTCTGATCTGGACATGGCATTGGATTTTTATCTAGGCAACATGGAAAACTGGAACCGTGCGTTAGTCGATGCCGTTCAGCAGATCAACCACTATTCGGGAACCCGGATTATGCATAACTGGCAGCTGTTATGGAAGAGGTGTGTACGATTTGAAGCTTAATATCTTGCAGCTTGGAAAATTTGATTGGCGAAATAGTTATCAGGTTCCGACCGCTTTAAATTGGCAGTTTAATGACTTAGGGCTTTTAAAAGATCCCAAGACACGTCTTCAGCTGGTAGTCATTTCAGAACCGATTCTGATGCCAAAAGAAAACTGGGAGCTGCTAAGAGAGCGTACTGACCCGTACAATGTTGTCTATACCGAAAACTTACAGACTGATGATCCGGATTTAAAAGCCTTTTTACAAAAAATGGCTGCTCGTCGACTGACCACGCCGATTCAAGAGTTCATTAATCAAATTGAGAACTATTATTTTGTTGGTCAACAGGGAATCGGCTTAACGCCAGCTGCTCTGATGTTTGATCCAATGTATCGGGGTGTGGTTCATTATGAGGATTCCGCACATGTCGAAGTACAGGTACATACGCCGGACTGGCAACCGTTGGCCAGCTCACGCAAAAACATATATGTTGATCCGGGTCGTCAATTGGAGGTCTGGCCACAGTTTGAAAAAGAAGCCGATGTTGAGCTACGATATCACTTTGCCGTAGTCTATGGTGACCAACGGCGTGTGTTTGATTTGAGCGAAGAACAGCTGCAGCGTCCCCAAACAATTGATACCAGAATTTTTAGTGGTCATCAGTACATTACGATGGTTATCTTTGTACGTGGCTATGGCAAATTAAAGCTGGGTGATGTCGAGTATCGATGGACGCGTTATGGTTTGGGAACTTATCTAAATGGTGGTCAGCGGCTGGTTGATCCCCAAACCAGAGAAGAACTGGCCTGTTATTTTAATCCTGGCGATTTGAAACCACCACTATGCGTGTATTTTGCCGGTTATCATTCTAAAAAGAGTTTTGAAGGCTACTTTATGATGCGGCGATTGAATGTACCATACCTCTTGATTACTGATTCAAGATTGGAAGGTGGTCAGTTTTACACGGGTGAGTTTTTCAATCAAGCCGTCCCCAAACTGATTGACCAGCATCTGAGAAAACTGGGCTTTACGCGCCAGCAGCTGATTTTGTCGGGAATCTCGATGGGAACGTATGGTGCGCTTAAATTTGGTGCCTTAATGGGCGTACATGAGGTTATCGTTGCCAAGCCTTTGGTGCACTTGGATTCGATTGCGACGCGCAGTCGATTGGCCCGTCCTGATGAGTTTGAGACGGCCTTTGATATTGAACGATCAATTGCAGCCGATGGAAGGCCCGTTACTGATGCGATGCTCATGGATTTGATGGATCAACAAGATCTTGCCAAAACCAATTTCAGTATTGCCTATATGGAAAATGATGATTATGATCCCAATGCATTTGAGGATCTAAGCAGTCATTTGATGACGAAAGCCAATCGTTTGGTCAGCTACAGTCTGCCTGGCCGTCATAATGACGATAGTCCGGGGATGCTGCAGTGGTTTTTGACTCATTATCGTCAGATTCTGGAACATGATTTTGGAAGGTGATGCCATGAGAATTATCAACTATGTCTATTGGCTGCCGGAAAACGACACGACCTATCGCTACGGGTCAAAAATCGATTCATACGACAATCAAGTGATCCATTTTGAAAATGAATGGATGGCACCTGGTAAAGCAATGATTTCTTGGTTCTCAGCAGTCAACTATCAGGCCAGTCGTTTCGTACCCCAGCTGCCGCTTTTACGGGGTGGTGTAGAGTATCGAATCCGAGCCAAGTATATTGCCAAACCAGCTGATTCAGTCATGCTTAGAGTAATCTTTTATGATATTCAAGGTGAGATCGTTGACCAGAAAATCTCGAATGACAGCAATATCATTTTTACCTATCCATACACGGCAACCCGCTATGAGGTACAGCTGATCAATGGTGGCTGTCGCTCGATTACCTTTTGGCGCTTGGAATTGACGCATGCATTTACTGAACAGACAGGCAATTGGATGTATTACGCACCCAAAAAGTTCGACGATGATCAGCCAATCAACATTATGCTGTTGCGCTCCTTGCGAACGGCAATGATTCCTAGTGAAGAAATGGATAAGAATCAAGAAGTACCAAATCTTTCACTGGCGGTAGTTGCTTGGCAAGAAATTGATCAGACTGATGAAGAATTGCTGACTTATTTTGAAAACCTGAAGAATCGACGAATTAATTTCATCAGTACGGCGCACCGGCTGAACCCGATTGTTAGAAAGCTGATTAAAAAAAGTCCTTATTGGCGCGGCTGGCTGATTGATGCTGATACCTTGCTGACCGACTATCGCTTGAGCAACTACGAAATGACGAGCAGTGAGGGGCATTTCTTTAAGCATCTGGAGTTGGTGCCAATCAAACAGACGCTTGATCAGATCAAGGATGAATTAAAGAGGTGAGAACAACGGCTTTTTCATTAGAACTGCAACGAGCTAAGCGTATCTTGACTAAGGTTAATGCCTTGGCGCCGACGATGCGGGCCATGAGTGATCAAAAACTTAAAGCTCAGACACCGCGGATGCAAAAGATGCTTAAAGACGGCAAATCGTTAAACAGCCTCTTGCCAATGGCATTTGCTACTGCACGTGAGGCGGCCCGACGCGTTTTAGGGATGTATCCTTATGACGTGCAGGTGATTGGGGCCATTGTTCTTCATCATGGCTGGATTGCTGAAATGAAGACTGGAGAAGGCAAGACGCTGACCGCGGCACTGCCTCTTTATCTAAATGGCTTAACTGGCAAAGGAGCGATTTTGGTGACGCCCAGTCGCTATCTGGCTCAGCGCGATCAAGAAGAACTGAGCGTGCTGTATAAATGGCTAGGATTGACCTGCAGTCTGGGTTTTGACCCTAATGACGAAACTGGCAATCAAGCAACCGTCGCCGATAAGCGAAAATGGTACCAAGCCGATGTTTTGTACACGACTGGCAGCACGCTGGCGTTTGACTATCTGTTCAATAATCTGGCTTCACGACCCGAAGATCAGTATCTCAGGCCATACAACTACGCAATCATTGATGAGGTTGATGCCGTGTTTTTGGATGGTGCCAATTCGCCGATGGTGGTCGCTAGCAAGCCCGAATTGCAGTCAAATCTTTATCAGCTGACTGACGAGTTTGTACGCAGTTTAAGACCAGAAACCGACTATCGCCGCAGCAAAAACCACAAATCAGCTTGGTTGACGCATACTGGTGTTTTAAGAGCACAAAAATGGTTTCGGATTAATAATCTGTTTGATGATCAACATCGTGAACTGTATCGGCATATCAGTCTGGCGTTGCAGGCTCATTTTGTGCAGCAAAAAGGTCATGACTACATGGTTGATGATGGCGAAGTGGTTCTGTTGGATGAAGCCAATGGTCGCTTGATGCGTGGTATGAAGGTCAATACTGGGATTCAGCAGGCCGTAGAGCAAAAAGAGGGCGTTAAGATCTCGGAAAACCGGCAAGCCGTGGCCTCGATTACGTATCAGGGCCTGTTTACGTTATTTAACAACGTTGCTGGAATGACGGGAACGGCTAAGATTGCCGAAAGTGAATTTATCGATGTCTACAAGATGAAAGTCGTTCAAATTCCACGGCACCGTAAAAACATTCGTAAGGATCATCAGCCGCGCGTTTATCTAACGACTAGCGAGAAGTTGATTGAAGCTATCAAGCTGGCAGAAAAGCTGCATCATCAGGGCCGACCAATTTTATTGATTGCTGGTTCAGTTGAAAACTCAGAGATCGTTTCGGAAATTCTTTTGAATCGTGGTATTCCTCATAACGTTTTGAATGCCCGTAATGAGGCTAATGAGGCTGCTATTATTAAAAATGCTGGGCAAAGAAATGCAGTGACGGTTCCTACCAATATGGCTGGGCGAGGTACCGATATCAAACTAGGTCGAGGCGTGGCTAAATTAGGCGGTTTAGCGGTAATTGGTACCGAAATGCTTGATCCACGCGTTGCCGAGCAGCTGCAGGGACGGGCTGGTCGGCAAGGCGATCCAGGTGACAGCTGGTTTTTCATTTCATTGGAGGATAATTTTATCTCTCAAAACAGCAGTCCGGTGATTCGTCGCTATTATCGCCGCCATATCAAGCATTTTAATCACAAGGCCAAGTCGCATCGTCTGTACAACCCACGAATTTTGATCTCACTTTTGCTGTTGCGCGATAAGGTCATGGTCAGCCAACGACAAACGCGCGCGAATGTACAGCTATGAGAACAGTATGCGATTGGAGCGGATGGTCTTTTATGAATTGCGGGATGCCATCATGAACGCCAAAGACTATCGCATGACGGCGCTGAATTGGATGAGTCATGGCTTTGACGTGATTTTAAAACAGCGTTCCAATTGGGATTATGGTCATTTTAAAGCCGCGGTCAATCACTGGGTTACCTATGATGACGCGCAGATTCCAACTGATTTAAACTATCAGGATAAAAGTGCCTTAAAAGACTTTTTAATGCATCGTACCAGTCAGATTTTGGATCAGATTGAAAGTTCGATTGCTGATCCTAAGCAGATTGATCAGTTTTATCGCTCGGGGCTGCTAAAGGCAATGGATGACGCTTGGGTTGATCAGGTTGCCTATCTTGGCTATCTAAAAACGCTGGTGCAGCCTTGGACGCTTTTACAGCGCAATCCGATGGCGGTTTATCATGACAAGGCATATAATCGTTTTAAACAGATGATCAATGACATTGCTAAAGAGACGATTCGCAACCTGCTGCTGAGTACGATTGACCTGAATGAGGATGGCGAGGTTGTCGTATACTTTGTTTAATAAATGATTAGGGAGTGTTTTTGGATGGCAACGCACAGAATCGATCATCATAGCAATGACGATACTTTGGACAATGTGGTTGAACAGCATGCCAACAAGCGGCTTAAAAAGATTCAAGAAGAACGGGCGCAGGCATATGAAAAGGGGCACCATCATTCGGGAGTGGCTAGATTTTTTATGAATCTGGTGGTGATTATTGCGGTCTTGCTGATGATCATCATGATGTTTTGGAAATAGTTCAATCTTGATCAGAATAGTATTTTTAATTAAATTCGCAAAAAAATTAAAAAATTGCTTGCAAAATGCTGAGAATGGATTAAAATAAAAATCAATCAAACAGTTTTGAAAAACCATGAGAAAGACGAGTAGCTGTGTGCATTCGTAAAGTGAGCCGGGGATAATGGGAACTCGGCCGACCCTGATGCAGTGAAAAACACTTCCCCGCGTTGCTGACCCAAATGGTTTCGTCCAAAGTAGGCTCAGACGTTTTCGACACGTTACAGTCGATGGAGCATGTTTGTGCTCCGATCAAAGCGGTCTGGATATCTCTGGACAACTTGGGTGGCACCGCGGAATAAAGTCTTTCGTCCCATGAAACTACGGGGACAAAAGGCTTTTTATTTTGCCCTCAAGTCTAAGTTTCAAGGAGATTTTTTATTATGAGTCTGATTATTCCAGAACACTACGATCCAAAGCTGTCCGTCCGTGAGACAGAAGCCGCTATTCGCTACATTCGTGAAACCTTCCAAGATGAAATTGGTCGTGAATTGAACCTGCAGCGGATGAGTGCGCCAATGTTCGTCGAAAAGAAAACTGGTTTGAACGACAACTTAAACGGGGTTGAACAGCCAGTTTCATTCACCATGAAGGATCTGCCTGGTGAAACGATCGAAGTTGTTCACTCACTGGCTAAGTGGAAGCGTTACGCATTAAAGAAGTATGGCTTTGGCATGCATGAAGGTCTTTACACCAACATGAACGCCATTCGTAAAGATGAAGACTTGGACAACTTCCACTCCATCTACGTTGACCAGTGGGACTGGGAAAAGGTGATCGCCAAAGAAGAACGGACTGAAGAAACCTTGAAGGCAACGGTCAAAAAGATCTTTAAGGTTATCAAGCACATGGAACATGAGGTTTGGTACAAGTTCCCACAAGCAGTTCACCATTTGCCAGACGAGATTCACTTCGTTACCACGCAAGAACTGGAAGACCGCTGGCCAGATCTGACGCCAATGGAACGAGAAGATATGATTGCCAAGGAACTCGGCTGTGTCTTTGTTATGAAGATCGGTGACAAGCTGCGTCGTTCCGGCAAGCCTCATGATGGCCGCGCACCTGACTACGATGACTGGTCTTTGAACGGCGATATTATCTTCTGGTACGAACCATTGGACTGCAAGCTTGAAGTCTCCAGCATGGGGATTCGGGTTGATGAAGATGCAATGCGCTACCAGCTGAAAGAAGCCGGCGAAGAAGCCCGTGCCGAACTGCCATTCCACAAGATGCTTTTGAACCATGAACTGCCATACACGATCGGTGGTGGGATCGGTCAATCACGGCTGTGCATGCTGCTGCTTGGCAAGGCCCACGTTGGTGAGGTTCAGGCAAGCATCTGGCCTGAAGACATGCGTGAAAAGTGTGAAAAGGCCGGCATTCAGCTGCTGTAGTCAAGATGCGTTGAATCAAGCGATAATGAATGCTATGCCTGGTTCAATACCTAATTAAAAACAGTGGTTTGGCGATGTGGGCAACAGCCAATGATCAAACACTAGGATAACGATTGAGTCTGTGTTTGCTTGCGGACGAACTTCCTAACCTCAGTATCACTTTCTCAGAGTCAGCAGGGCAGCCCGGCCTGATCGAGAATTCCAGTCAATGATTGTTGAGCTGTAAATGGCGAAACCATAAAACCGAAACTCAAAAGGGATTTCCTTACTGAGTTTCGGTTTTTTATTAAAAAAGTATCAATTTAAATGAGAACATAATGGGTTAAAATGAGAAAGCCATTAATTCTAGTGGTTGCCTGATTGATCGTTATCGGATACAGAATTATGCCGCCAAAATCAGCTTGGTTGATTGAGCAGATTTCAGCATATTCCAAAACAATGTGAATTAATAAACAAGTGATCATTTAATTAAAAAATATTTTTAATATCGTTGGATCTCTTTTCTGTCAATGGTTTTGGCGCTTGTAACTAACAGATTAAAAGCCGAAAATTAATAAATTTTTGGCTAATACGTGACATTTTTAATTTTATGACTAAAATAGAGTCGTAAACGATTTCAAGATAATGTATAATCGTTTATCAAGTTCAATACTGCTAAGGAAAGGGGTATTTTCGATAATGGCTTATCAATCAATCTACCCGTACACGGGCGAATTGAAAAAGACTTATGAAAATCAGAGTGATCAATACGTGGAAGACAAACTACAAAAAGCAGATGCTCTGTACCATGAATGGCGCAATCAACCACTCGATGGCCGGGCCAAGATCCTTCACGCAGTTGCGGACAATTTGATGAAGCACCAAGATGAACTGGCTAAGGCAATGGTTCAAGACATGGGGAAGCTTTATGGCGAGGCCAAGGCTGAGGTAGCACTGTCGGCAATGATTGCCAACTGGTATGCTGACAATGCTAAGGACCTGCTGCGGCCACAGCGTGTCTACACGATCATGGGCGACGCGCACTATGAGTACCACTCAGCCGGCGTCATTATGGCCGTTGAACCTTGGAACTTCCCATATTACCAAGTAATGCGGGTCTTTGCGCCAAACTTTATGCTGGGCAACCCGGTTCTGTTTAAGCAGGCCAGCTCCGTGCCAACCACGGCTACGCTTTTGGAAAAGTATACTTTGGAAGCTGGTGCCCCAGAAGGATCACTGGTTAACCTGTTTGTAACCTATGATCAGATTGAAAAAATCATTGCCGATCCACGAGTCAGCGGCGTCGCTTTGACTGGTTCTGAACGGGCTGGACAAAAGATTGCTGCTGAAGCCGGCAAGTATCTTAAGAAGAGCACGATGGAGCTGGGCGGCTCGGATCCATTTATTGTTTTGGATGATGCCGATCTGGACGACATCAAGAAGATTCTTTACATGGCCCGGTTGTTTAATGCCGGTCAAGAATGCACGTCTGCTAAGCGGTTCATTGTTACAGCCAAGAACTACGATCGCTTCTTGGAAATGCTGAAAGAAGAATTTGCTAAGGCCAAGATGGGTGACCCAATGGATCCTAAGACTACGCTGGCACCATTGAGCTCTAAGAGTGCAGCTGACGATCTGCACCAGCAGGTTAAGGATGCCATTGCACACGGGGCAACACTGGCCTATGGTGATCTAGATGCACCAACCCCAACTCCTAATGGCTTCTGGATGCCAGCGGTAATTTTGACTGATGTAACCCGTGATAATCCGGCCTACTATCAAGAATTCTTTGGTCCGGTTGGCGTTGTCTACAAGGTCACTGATGAACAAGAAGCTATCAAGCTGGCCAACGATTCGCACTATGGTCTTGGTGGGCAGGTCTTTGCTGGGCACTCCAAGCACGCGGCTGAAGTGGCATCCAAGATTGAAACCGGTGCTGTTTACTGCAATAACTTCCGGGGTTCAATCCCAGAATTGCAGTTTGGTGGGGTCAAGAACTCTGGTTATGGGCGTGAATTAGGCCGTGCCGGGATTTTAGCCTTTGCCAACGAACAGATGATTATGCGTAATCCATATGACAAGATTGACCTTAACCACACGATTGGCGGTTTCGTCTAAAATAAGTCGATTCAGCCATTAGATGATAAAAGATGGAATAGAGAGAATCCTCTAATAACGAAAAGGCATCAGGCGCTAGTCTGGTGCCTTTTTATCTGTAGTCAACCATCATCGACTAAAGTCACGGGATTTCATGCTAGGCATAATTAAAAAAATCTGCCGAACAAATGCTCAGCAGACTTGCAAAATATTGCTTAGGCTTTTTGGGTTTTTGGTCCGTGACCAGGCTGCCATTTGAGACCAATGCCAGTAAAACCGCTCAAAATAGAGAAGACTGGCGACATTAAACTAAACAGGGTAAATGGCAAGAATTCAAGTACTGGTACGCCTAACGTAGAGGCAACAAACGATCCTGCCACGCCCCAAGGAATCAAGTAGTTGATGACGCTCCCACCGTCTTCAAGCGTCCGACTTAAAGCCAATGGTGAGAGGCCGATCCGCTTAAAGGCTGGCTTAAAGGCATTCCCTGGCAGAATTACTGAAAGGTACTGTTCACCGACGAACAGGTTGACACCAATACCGGCACAGATTGTTGCAGTAATCAAACGACCAGGTTTGCTTAGTCTGGCAACCAGCGGCTTCATGGCACTTTCGATGATTCCCATGTGCATCAAGATTCCACCCAGTGCCAAGGTCATGATGATCAATGAAACGGTTCCCATCATGCTGGAGATACCGCCCCGCGTCAGCAGTGCATCAACAGCTTTGTTGCCGGTTTTGGAAACAAAGCCGCTTTCAATCAGTATGGCGAATTTGGCAATGGCCAAGTGCGGATTGTTGATAAAGATCATAATCGTCGACAAAACAATGTTTAAAAATAGAGTTGGAATGGCTGGGACTTTTTTCCAGGCACAGACAAACATCAAGATAATCGGCAGAGCGGCCCACCAAGAAACGGCAAAGTATTTGGTCAATACCGCATTAACGCTGGCGATGCTGGCAAGTGAGGTACCTTTGTTGCTTTGGCCAAGGAAGAAAAAGACAACCAATGAGACCAAAAAGGCGGGGATGGTCGACCACATCATGTTTTTGATGTGATCAAACAGATCATCTTCGGCTACGGCTGATGCCAGGTTGGTCGAATCAGACAGTGGCGACATCTTATCACCGAAAACAGCCCCGGAGATAATGGCACCAGCCGTCAAAGCTGGATTGACGCCTAAGGTTGAGCCCATCCCAAACAAGGCAATCCCAACGGTTGAAACGGTTGTAAAACCAGAACCGATTGCCAGCCCGACCAATGAGCAGACAATGAAGACCGATGGCACGAAGAAGCGGGCACTGATCAAATGAAAGCCCAAGACCATCAATGAAGGAATAATGCCGGCTTGAATCCAAACGGCAATTAAAGTCCCAATCAGAATAAAGATGAAGATGGGGATGATAGCAGTTGAGATCCCTTCAGTAATGCCCTTCATGATGTCATCCCAGGAAACACGACGAATGGCCAGCCAGAAAACCAAAAAGGCAATGACGGTTAAAACAGGAACCTGGGGTGAAAGACCAAAGCCAATCACGCCGCATCCTAAGACAATCAGCATAATCAATAAAATAGCAACAGATTCTTTAAATTCAATTTTTTTAGTCATATTATCGATACCTCATGAATTGATTTATAAATTTAACAGCGTTTGGTTTGTAGATAATGACTATAATATCGTTTCATAATTTCTCCCCCTCGAGCAGACAAAAAGGCGTTCCGACTAGACAATGTCTAATCGGGACGCCTCAACGTGGTACCACCCAACTGAAAAGAGCCAGTGCATGGGCTGCTTTTCACTCTTGCCAGTTGCTAACGGTACCGGCCCAATCCGTACGGGCTTATTATGTCGGGTATTTCGGAGCTGTCACCCTGTCCGGTTCGCATCATCCACCGGTTTTCTGAGCGCTGAGGTGCAGTTCTACTTGACGACCACTCGTAAATTTCATTGGCATTAATATATCACTGAAAAAAAAGAATGGCAAGTTGATTTCTGATAATTCTTTAATTTCATTTTAATAAAAGCGTTTTCGCATAATGAGCTGAAAAGTGGCTGGATCATTGAATTAGCGCGCTTTATAATAAAAATATCCTAAGCAAAAAGGAATCAGTAAATATGACCAAAAAAATAAATGTAGTGGGGGCTGCCATCTTAAATGAGCAGTACCAGATTTTAGCAAGCAAACGCAGCGATGATCGCATCCTAGGGGCCTTGTGGTAATTTCCGGGTGGCAAAATCGAGCCGGGTGAAGATCCTAAGGCAGCTTTAAAGCGCGAGTTAAGAGAAGAATTCAACGATCAAATCGAGGTCGGCAGTCAAGCTGCACCAACTGCCGTTAAAAAATATGATTTTGGCGAGATCCATCTGACGGTTTATTATGCCAAACTGGATACGCATCATTTTGATTTGATCGCCCACAGCCAGGTTAAATGGTGCGACCAAGCCAATTTGATGCAGTTAAACTGGGCTGATGCCGATTTGCCGATTGCTCGGGCAATTGCACAGGCGGATCTAAAAAAGGCGGTGTTTTAAGCATGACCGGCGTTGACTACGGAAAAATCTTAAAGCGCTTGGAGTCAAAAGATGGCGATCAACTGGTCAGAGAATTACATGGCTCGCTTTTAAATGGCTATGTTGATCAAGATGAATTTGCCACGGTTGGCGATTTGGGACCTAAGCTATTGACCAATCAGTCGGGTAACCAGATTTGGAATCAATTGCACCATGAGCTGCAGACCTGCCAAAGCTATATCTTTGCCGTGGCGTTTGTAACTGATGCGATGATCTCCAGCCTCAAACCGATTTTTAAGCAGCTGGCCAACCATGGCATTCAAGGGCGACTATTAACGTCTGATTATCTGTATTTCAATCAGCCCAAGGCATTTGCCGAGCTGCTCAAAATTCCTAATCTGGAGGTGAAAATTGCCAAAGTTGACGGTTTTCACCAAAAGGGATATATCTTTCAGCATCATGGCTATCAAACCATTATCATTGGCAGTGCCAACCTGACCGAAAATGCTCTGATGCGTAACTATGAATGGAGTCTGCAGGTCAACTCACTGAACAATGGTGATATTACGCGGCAAGTCAGTGAAAACATCGAGAATGAATGGCAGCAGGCTCAGCCGTTAACCAGCCAGTGGATTGCGCAATATCAGCTGATCTATCAAAAGAATCATCAAGTGGGTCATGCGGTGGCCAAAATGGTTAAAAACGGCCAACCGGTAATTGAGGGTGAACTAATTGAGCCTAATCAGATGCAAAAAGATGCGTTGGCACAGATTGCACAGTTGCGACAGGCGGGGCATGATCGGGGCTTGGTGATTTCAGCAACGGGGACGGGCAAGACCTATCTGGGAGCGTTTGACGTTCGTAATGCCAAGCCAAAGCGGATGCTGTTTTTAGCGCATCGAGAAGAAATTTTGCACAAATCAGCCCGCAGCTTTCAAAAAGTCATTGGCGGTCCTAAGGAAAATTATGGCCTGTATACGGGAAACGTACATGAAAAAGATGCCAAGTATTTATTTGCTACAGTGCAGACCTTACAAGATGATGCGCATTTACAAGCATTTTCGCCAACTGAATTTGACTACATCCTGGTTGATGAGGTTCATCATGCTGGGGCCAGCTCATATCAAAAAATCATGCAGTATTTTAAGCCTAAATTTTATTTAGGGATGACGGCGACTCCAGAGCGGAATGACGATTTCAGCATTTTTGAGCTGTTCGACTATCATGTTGCCTACGAAATCAGACTGCAGCAGGCTCTTGAAGCTGATATGCTATGTCCGTTTCATTATGTGGGCATCAGCGATTATCAGTTTGCCGATGCCAAGGTCAATGAAACAATTGCCAGCTATCAAAATGCCGCCAGCCATCATAAAAAAGAAGTTCAAGCCATTGAGCATCTGACCAGTACGGAGCGCGTGCACTATATTCTGCAGCAGACGGAATACTATGGCTATTCGGGTCCCAAACTGCATGGCTTGATCTTTTGTGCGACGGTGCAGGAGGCCAGCTGGCAGCGGAATTGACCAGGCAGCATCACCCAGCTAAGGCTCTGGCGGGTGCAGACTCAATGAACGTTCGGCAGCAGGTGGTCAAGGAACTGGAAGATGGTGTAATCGAATATATTGTGACAGTTGATCTGTTCAATGAAGGGATTGATATTCCATGCGTCAATCAAGTGGTTTTTCTGCGCAGCACCAATTCCAGCATCGTCTACGTTCAGCAGCTCGGTCGGGGTCTGCGCAAAGCCCAAAACAAAGACTATGTTGAGGTGTTGGATTTTATCGGCAACTACAAGAACAGCTACATGATCCCAATTGCCTTGACGGGAGATGCCTCGTATTCCAAAGACAGCGCGCGGGAAACCGTTGAGATTGAGCCAACGATTGGGCTGTCAACGATTGCGTTTGATGAGATTGCTAAGGAGCGGATCTACCAGTCGCTGCGCCAGGTTAAGCTGGATGACATGCGCAAGTTGCGGATGGTTTACCAAAATATGAAGCAGCGAGTAGGACGCGTGCCGCTGCTGGCTGACTTTATGGCTGCCGATTCAATTGATCCTGAGATTTTAGCCAATAAAAAGAAGAATTACGCGCAGTTTTTGATTGGCGAAAAAGAACCAGTTGAGATCAATGATTATGAAAATCGCCTATTGACTTTTTTGGACGCGGAACTGTTAAATGGCAAGCGGCGTCATGAACTGATCTTATTGGATGATCTGTTGAATCGGGCAACGGTTACGGAAAAAGAACTCAAGCAGCAGCTAAAAGCGGCCGGCTGTCTGGTTGATGAGGCAACGCTAGCTTCGATGCGGCGTGTTTTGGACCTAACTTTTTATAACAAGAAAGCGGCGCCGTCTCGTGCTGATTATGGCGGTCGCCCAGTTGTGATTTTTGATCAGGCAGCGCGGACCTATCGGCTAAATGATGAGCTGCGCAATTCATTAAAAAACGATGCGTGGTTTAGTCGCCTCTGGCAAGATGGCATCAAGACCGGGCTTTTGCGGGCCAAACGCTACCAAGCAGATCAGCGGTTTACGCTGGGCGAGAAGTATACGCGTAAAGACGTCATGCGCCTGATCAACAATGTGGTTAATACGACCGCGCAAAATATTGGCGGCTACTTTTTTAATGAGCATGATGGCGTCATTTTTGTCACTTACCATAAAGCTAAAAACATCAGCCGCTCGATTCAATATGAGGATCAATTTTTGAATGATCACGTTATGCACTACTTTTCTAAAGGCAAACGGCGCCTGGACAGTCCTGATGTCAAGAAGTTTATGGATGGCAAGCGGCAGCTGGCACTCTTTGTCAAAAAATCAGATGCTGATGACGACAAGACCTTTTATTATCTAGGCACGTGTCGCTACATGCAGGGATCGGCCCGACAAGAGCAGCATGATGGCAAACCGATCGTTTCGATGAATCTGGAGCTTGATCAACTAGTTTCTTACACGCGCTATCATTCGTTGATTGACTAAAATAAATTAAAATCGCACTGCTCAATTAATGAAGCGGTGCGATTTTTGGGTGTAATTAGATAATAGAATCAGTCGTCTGGCACAGCCAATTGGGCAAGCAAGTGATTAAGCTGCGATCATTCAGGCTGGTGGGCGTCTAGGTAGTCGTTTAGTTCGGCGTTTTGAATATCTGTAATAAACATGTGCCCTGGCGCGTGAGTGATTACCAAAGGCAGCTTGGCGTTTTCGATTGCTGCCTGTGGAGTTACGCCACATGGCCAAAAGACTGGCACTTCGCCTGGCTTGATCGTGTCAGCATCGCCATAATCGGGATGATCAAGGTCAGAGATGCCAATTGCAGCTGGATCACCAATTTGGATCGGCGCCCCATGAACGTTAGGCATCTGGGCCGTAATCTGGCGGGCCAGATGAGCTTTAGCCGGCGACATTGGCCGCATGGAAACCACCGTTGGGCCTTTAAAGCGGCCAACTGGGCTGGTCATAATATTGGTTTTATACATGGGAACGTTGTGCTTTTCAGTCAGATGACGAATCTCAATGCCGGCTTTGAGCAGGGCTTCTTCAAACGAAAAAGAGCAGCCAATCAGAAAGCCAACCATATCAGCCTGCCAATACGGAGTGGCATCGGTAACCTCTTTAGTAAAATGGCCGTTTTCATAGAGACGGTAACGCGGAATATCCGTACAGATGTTGGCGTGCCGCGCGATCGTCTTGGTCAAGGGTGTTTGTTTGACGGTTTCCAACAGTGGACAGGCTTGCGGATTTTGCCGAATCCATTCACGAAAGTCATGCGCATACATTTGCGGCAAGATTACCAGATTAGCCTGTGCATAGCCCGCTGCCATGCCGGCTGTAGGAAAATCAATGATGCCCGTGCGAATCCTTTGTCGAACCTGGGCGGGCGCTTGTTGGATATAGGGTTGAATATCAAAAGCAGGCATGCATTTCACCTCTTAGATTATATAATGATGTGAAGATTGGATTTACATTAAATAATAGCTGCTGAATGATCATTTGCAAACCTATTTTGCTGATAAACTGGCTAAATTAAGCGATCAGGGCCTGAAACTTAACTCAGTCGGCTCTTGATAAACGTGATAATTAAAAATAACACGCAGCGGTTTTGGACAAGCCATGGTTATTGACCAGTCAAACGACCAGCTGCATCTGGTGAAAAATTAAGTAATGGAATAAAAAAGAGTCGGCAGAAACTGCCGGCTCTTTTTAATCAGGATTTTTGGGTAACTGCCGATTCGACCTGAACAATTTGCGGCTGCGCGTAGTCGAAACGATGGTCAGTACGGTGGTCGTGCCATTTTACGATCCCGATCAGAATCAAGATAATGACGATCGTATATAGCAGGGCCGAACGACTGGAAGGATGATCGACCATGGCCGCGCTGCGATACCAACGAAACAGCCAGGCCAGCATGCTATAGACCAGAATTCCACAGACCACGGCAAAAATAATGGCCCACATAAACGTCGTGGCCATTGCCATTACGATTCCCGCGGCGATTAAAAATAAAACCATCAAAACGATGAACAGGCACATTTAAAAATCCCCCTTGTTGTTTAACCAGCCAGGCAGCGGTACGTCGATTACGCGTGGCGGCTGATTTAATTGACAGGCAACAGCTTGACCGATCCCCAGTCCGCTGACGGTGGCGACTAATTGTGCATCCAGATTGAGACTGCTGATTTCTTCGGGACTGGCCAGATGGTGAACCAGCAGATTAGGAAACTGAGAGCGCAGTTTGGCTGGCAGGTCCAATGGTGATTGCGTGGTTAGAATCATGTTTAGTCCAACCTTGCGACCTTCACGCAGAACTTGAAAAATTCCGTTTTCAGCCAGCTTGGTTTCATCAGTTGGGAGATAGCGGTGGGCCTCATCAATTATAATATTGACGGAAAAAGCCGCGTTATGCTGCAGACGGTGCTCCAGAATTCGTTTCATTAAAAGCGAGATGACGGCCCGTTGACCAATTGCGAGCGTCTTCAGCGCGGAAAGGTCGATTACCAGCGTTTTGTGGGCGCTGCGCTGATTTAAAAACATCTGCAGCACGAAATTGAGCTCGGTTTTAACCTGCTGAGGCTGATGAATCGTACCGAACAATTTCCGCACTGCCAAGCTGGCCAGCAATTCTCTTAGCTGAATGATTTTGGGCCATGCTGCCGCGATCAGCTGCCGGTCATAGGTCTGGCCAAGCAGCTGATAGTCGGCGCGCTGATCGTCATATGGGATCACCAATTCTTCAATTAACTGGTCGGGCAGCAGTTGAACGGCATATGATTTTGACCAGCGACCAAGTTTTTCAAGTTCCTGCTGGTGAGTAGCGATTGGCTGGCTGATGCGCTGATAGCAGCCGGACTGATTCCGCAGATTGTTTTGAATGCGCAGATCATTGACTGCTGAAGCGGCGGCTGTGCTGAGACGTTCGTCAAAATGCAGTCCCAGCGCCTCAATCAACTGAGCAGCCGAAAATTCACCAGGTTCCAGGTAGGTATTTTCTCCCAAGTGATAAACGATGGCATTTGGCAGCTGCGCGTATTCACCGGTAGGATCCAGAACAATGTTGGCTTGACCGCTGCTCTGCAATTGATCCAGCAGCGTTAACGTCGAGGTTGTCTTACCGCTGCCGGTCTGTCCAATGATCAGCAGATGTCTATTTGTCAGCTCGTTCATGCATTCATCCCCTAGTTTCATCATTATAATATTTTTAATTATATATATAAGAACTTAAATTGTCATAAATGTTGTCATTAATTTTAAACAGCCGACCTTGATTTAAGGTTCTAAAACAATGCAAGCGGATCCAATTATGTAATATAATTTGATTATAGTGAAAAGTTAGTATTCTAAATAAACAATCAATATGTTAACGAAACCAATCTGCATGTTGTTTAGGCTGGTTAAAAATGGGGGAATTTCAATCATACGGGGAGGGCTTTCCCTTTTTCAATACCTCCTTTAAATTTGCACAAACAATTTTACACTCCCGTAGCAACTAACTGAAGCATCATTTAGCCACATTGACCGCGAAAACGACCAACCGAAGCATTATTGAGTCATGTCAGCTGTAGAAACTGCCAACCTAAGCATCATTGAGTCACGACTGCTGCGGAATCAATCAAATCAGCGAAACATTTCTGAATGCCAACAGTCCCAAACTTTCATCAGCTAAAAAATCCCGGTCACAGCTTTTAACCGTGATCGGGATGATTTCGTATTGATACCTTTTAATTAGCAGTTTCTTCGCTTAAACGCTTTTCCTGGTCTGCGATCAGCTGCTTGGTATGGGCCCAGACATTAGGGTGCTTGGTACCGTTGACCCAATAGTCGACATCAGCAAAAATTTCGGCTTGGCTGGCTTGGTCGTAGTCGTGGTGCAAAAAGTTGGCAGTGGTCTCGGCAGACTGTTTTTCCCACATTGCAGCCATGATAAACCGGCTGCGCGTCCGTTGCAGTTTTTCTTCAGTTGGACCGAAATCACGAGCTTCGACATCGCTGACCTTGGCCGTAGCAATTGGCGGCTGAACCGAGTTGCTTGGCAGGTATGGTGCTACTGGCACGTTCATCAAGGCATTTTGCATTACTTCATTCCAACTGTTGCCATAAGTATCCAAGCGATGCTGCAGACCGGGTTCAACATCATTAGCAATTAGGTAGTCGCGCTTTTCACCCCAGCTGAGCGTGACATGAGCAACAAAAACTTTTTCTGACATGATTTCACCTTCCAATTGTTTGGGTATTCACAATATTGATTATAGCGCGAATTTAGATTTAGAAAAGCGAAAAAAGTAACGGCTGATCATCAAAAATAAATAAAGCGTTAAACTTTAAAAAATTAATATAATTAAATAAAAAATAAATTTTAAATGCCAATTTCCACTATAAACTGCGAATTTTTAACCAACAACTTACTTAAATCAAGTGCGAGAGTTAATGATTTATGTTAGATTGAAAGCGCTTAGAGTTAACTATTGGGGGAATTAAAGATATGCGAAAAAGAAACTATATCTTCTTATTTGGTTCGGCAATTTTAGGATTAACGATGTCGGCAATGCCGGTCAGTGCTGATGATGCAGCTGCGACAGCGCCTGTTAGTCAAGCCAGTTCCGTTCAGGTGGTTACCAATCCTGATACGGCCAGTCAGCCGGGACAGGCTACTGATTGGTCGGATCTTGCCAAATATCAAGGATACGTACCGGTTCAAATTTTGGGGATCAATGACTTTCATGGTGGGCTTTCCAATACCGGTACCGCTCAGATTGGTGATCAGACCTATCAAAATACGGGGACGGCAGAACGACTGGCTGGCTCTTTGAATCAAGCTGAGAGTGACTTTAAGGCGGCTAATCCAGCGGGGACAACGATTCGTGTTGAAGCTGGTGACATGGTCGGCGCCTCACCAGCCAACTCGGCACTTTTGCAGGATGAATCCACCATGCATGCACTCAAGGCAATGCACATTGAGTATGGCACGCTGGGGAATCATGAGTTTGACGAGGGACTGGGCGAATTTAACCGAATCGTAATCGGTGGCCAGCCAACCAAGCAGTATAATGATGCTGAAATGGCCTACCCGCATGAAGCTTCAGACATCAACATTATTACGGCAAACGTGATTCTCAAGGGCACCAAGACTGATGCTAACTATGGCGAGATTCCATATGGTTTTCAGCCTTACATCATCAAGGAAATTCATACCAGTGATAACAAGGTTGTAAAAATCGGCTTTATCGGCATCGAGACGACCGATTTGCCGATTCTGACACTCTATGACAACTACAAGGATTATGAGATTCTTGATGAAGCCGAAACCATTGCTCATTATGAAAAGATTCTGCGCAATCAAGGCGTCAATGCGATCGTTGTCTTGGCACATACTGGGGTAGAGACCAAGAATGGTGAAACCAAGGGCACGGCGGTTGATATTATCCAAAAGCTCTACCAGATCGATCCTGACAATTCTGTCGACATCTACCTGGCTGGGCACTCTCATCAGTATGCCAATGCCACGGTTGGTTCAGTCAAACTGGTGCAGGCCATCTACACCGGCGAGGCTTATGATGACATCATTGGTTATATCAATCCGGCGACTAACGACTTTGCGCCTGACAGCATCGTCTCACATGTCTTCCCGGTCCTTTCAGAAAAAGACAATCCGGCTGCCATCAGCGACCCGACCGTTGCGGGAATCGTTGATGATGCTACCAAGCGAGTGGCGCCGGTCATCAACCAAAAGATTGGGGAGGCAGCAACGCCAGAAATCATCACCGGCCGCCTGCATAATACGCCAACTCGAGAAAACCAGGCTGGTGAGCTGGTAGTTGATGGACAGTTGGCCGAAGCCAGAAAACTGGGCGTCAATGCTGACTTTGCAATGACCAATACTGGTGGGGTACGGGCGGATCTGGTAGTTGAACCGGATCGCACGATTACTTGGGGTGCTGCCCAGGCAGTTCAGCCATTTGGCAATATTTTACGGGTAGTCGAGATGACGGGGCAGCAGGTAATTGACGCCTTAAACCAGCAGTATGACGAAGATCAAAAGTATTATCTGCAGATTGCTGGTCTCAAGTACTACTACACTGACAGTGACGATCCTAACCAGCCATATCGCGTAGTGGCCGCTTATGATGAAAACGGGCAGCCGTTAGACATGAACAAGACTTATCGCGTGGTCATCAACGACTTTTTAGCTGGTGGTGGTGACGGCTTTACGGCCTTTAAGGGTACCAATCAGATTGCAGTGATTGGCGCGGATACGGAAGTCTTTATGAGCTACATTGCTGATCAAACCAATGCCGGCAATTTGATCAAGGCGCCAGTTACTGATCGCAAAAACTACTTGACGCCGGCAGAAGCTGAAGCCTTGCTGCATCCTGTTGTGCCGGATACGCCAGCGAACAGCGAAACTGGTCAGACTGATACCGAAAATAATGGTAATACTAATGGTTCAGCAGCTGATGCAAAGCAGAGCCAGGAAATTACGGTCGACAATTCGGTAGCTCCGCAATTAAAGATCGTTAATGGTCAGGATCAGACAGCTCCAGTTGCGATCGCGGTTAAATCAACCGAACGAAAAGCCAGCCAGACCGCGCTGCCACAAACCGGCAATGACGAAAAATCGGCCTGGGCATTGCTTGGAACGGCGCTGATCGGGCTGTCAGGCATGTTTGCAATTCGTCGTCGGCCACGGCGGCAAAAATAGCCTGGTCAATCGGATATGAATTTAGGGTCGAATAGCGAAAAGATTCAAAGCGGTTCGTCAACCATCATCGACTAAAGTCACGAGATTTCCGGCTAGACATAATGATGATGTGAATGGCTTGATCAGTATGTCGGTCCTAGGTTTAGTGAACCGACTGCTTTTTAAACTAAAAAATATTAGATAGCGTTATACAGAGCTTTTAACGGTTTTGCATAACGCTATTTTTTTGAAATACTAGATTTTTTTAAAATATGCAAATTCTTAATTTTATTAACTTATTAGCTTGTTTTATTTATTTTATTAAGAAAAAATTAAATGGCTGGTCACAGTTGAAAAGGCAAAATAAATTTGTTGATAAACTGTGAATATAAGGATGGTTGACAAGTCCGGTCAATTCCAATAGCATGAAAGTTACTCTAATCATTTTATAATGGTCAATTTAAAAATTTAAGTCACTGGCTAAAGGGGGGATGTTCAGTGACCAGTTATCAGATTATACCAGTTGGTGATCAGGCTTTAGCCATTGAGTTTGCCAATCGGATCGATCCAGTTGTCAATCGGCACTTGCAACAGATTGGGCGTTATATCTTAAAGCAGCATTTATCGGCAGTCAAAACGATTATTCCAGCCTATCGGACGCTGACCGTAACCTTTGATGGTGGCCAGACCGGCTTTGAAGAACTAAAAGATCAGCTTGAGCCGTTAATTGAAAAATCGATGAACGCACCACTGCCGCCATCTAAGACCTGGCTGATCCCAGTCTGCTATGGCGGCAAGTATGGTCCTGATTTGGAGGATGTTGCGCGTTTTGCTGGGCTAAGCACGGCGGATGTCATTAAAGAGCATACCGCCCAGTCTTATCTGATCTACTTTTTGGGCTTTTTACCCGGTTTTGCCTACATGGGCAGCGTCGACCAAAAGATTGCCATGCCCCGTCTAGAACAGCCACGCTTGGAGATTCCGGCGGGCAGCGTTGGGATTGCTGGTGAGCAGACCGGGTTTTATCCAGTCGCTTCACCAGGCGGCTGGCGCATTATTGGGCAGACGCCGCTTAAGCTTTATGACGAAAAAAATCCCGCTAGTTTTTATCATGCTGGTGACAGTGTTAAGTTCTTTGCCGTTGACGAAGAGGAGTTTCAAAAGATCCAGCTGGCTGATCGGCTTGGCAAGTATCAAGTAAAGGCGGTGACATCAGATGCCGATGATTAATGTAATTGAACCAGGACTGCAGACCACTGTACAGGATCTGGGACGGCCAATGCATCAGATTAATGGTTTTCCGGCTTCTGGGGCAATGGATCAGACCGCTTTGCAGGTTGCTAATTTGTTGGTAGGCAACTCGCCGTATGCCGCTGCTTTAGAGTTTTCACTGACTGGGCCGACATTGCGTTTTATGGCGACGACGTTCATTGCCTTAACCGGAGCTGAATTTAATGCTCAGCTTAATGGTCAGCCAGTCAAAGGATATCGCTGCCTGCAAGTGCATACTGGCGATATATTGAAAATCGGACCCGCAATCAGAGGACGGATTGGCTATCTGGCAGTGGCGGGCGGTCTGCATTTGCCATTAGTACTTGACAGTCGTTCAACCACGCTGCGTTTAAAACTGGGCGGTATGGATGGACGAGCGTTAGTCAGTGGCGATCGCTTGCCAATCGAAGCTAAGCCTACTTTAGTCAGTTATTATCATCGACACGCACCAATGCCGGAATTGCCTGATTTGAAAACACCAGTTAAGATTCGCGTCTTAAAAGGACCACAGTGGGAAAAGTTTGATGAAAAAGATCATGAGCGATTTTTGTCTGGAACGTATACGGTGACGAATCAATCTGATCGAATGGGTTACCGGTTAAAAGGCGATGCCATGCAGACCAGACAGGAAAGCATGTTATCGGCAGCCACGGTAATGGGTGGTTTACAGGTGCCAGCCAATGGTGAACCAATTGTTTTAATGGCTGATCGACAAACGACTGGCGGCTATCCACTATTGGCAGTCGTGGCGACAGCGGACTTGTCTAAACTGGTGCAGTGCCGTCCAAAACAGCAGATTAAATTCGAACTGATCGAGCTGAATGCAGCCCAGGAACTGTTAAAACAGCAGCAGCAAAATTTAAAAGAGCTGCGTCATCGCATCAAAATGGCACGCTATCAAATGCCATATGGAATTACGCGAGAGGCCAGCCAGCGCATTCAACGACTTTTTAAGGAGTGATAGATTTGGATACCAAAAATATTGAAGAATTGATCAATCTGCTCAAGGAAAACGATCTAACTGAACTGGAATATGAAAAAGATGACGAGCATATCCGCATTAAACGTGCCAATAGCGAATCGTATGCGCAGCCGGTCAGTGTCAGTCCACAGCATAGCAATCCCAGCCATCACATCATGGCCCCGAAAGAAGTCGTTACCAGTAGCAATACGATCAACGCGCCAACGATCGGTGTGTTTTATACGGCTAAATCACCACAGGATCCTCCATACGTCAAGCCAGGCGACCATATCAAGCAAGGCGATGTCGTTGGGGTGATTGAAGCCATGAAGGTCTTTACCAATGTGGTTGCTGATCGTGACGGCATCGTTGAAAAGGTTTTGGTAAATAATGAAGAGGGGGTTGAATATGACCAGCCGCTTATTCAAATTAAATAATTCCGTTAGTAAATGGCCCTTTCATAAGGTGCTGGTAGCCAATCGCGGTGAAATTGCGGTTCGGATCATTCGTACCTGCCGAGTATTGGGACTGGCGACGGTGGCCGTTTATTCCGAAACCGATGCCAAATCGCTGGCCGTTCAGCTTGCAGATCAGGCAGTCTGCATTGGTCCCGACAACGTTAATGCCAGTTACCTCAACATTGCAGCCATCATCTCAGCGGCCCAGCTGACTGGTGCTGATGCCATTCATCCTGGTTATGGCTTTTTGTCAGAAAGTCCTGAATTTGCAGATGCCTGTCTGGAAAACGGGATTAAATTGATTGGCCCAAGTGGTGATGTAATGCGACTGCTAGGCGATAAGGAACAGGCGCGTATGACGGTGGCTAAAGCTGGTCTGCCGGTCGTCAAAGGTAGCAGTACAACGATTGACAATTTGGCTGATGCTTTGGACCAGGCTCAAGAGATCGGTTACCCAATTATGGTTAAAGCTAGTGCAGGTGGCGGCGGAAAAGGCATGCGGATCGTCAATTCACCTAAAGAAATGGCGGCTAAGTTTACGGTCGCCCAAGATGAAGCCAAAGCCGCGTTTGGCAGCGGTCAGATGTATCTGGAACAGTATCTGGCCAATCCGCGGCATATTGAGGTGCAGATTGCTGCCGATCGTTACGGCAATGCGATTGCGTTGGGTGAACGGGACTGTACGATTCAAGCACGCCATCAAAAAGTTATGGAAGAAGCACCGGCTGTGGTAGTGCCCGCGCGAATTCGTGATGAGATGCTGCGGCGCTCAGCAGATGCGGTTGCCCAATTGAATTACGAGGGCGTCGGGACGATCGAGTTTTTGTATAACCATGATGGCTCTTATTACTTCATGGAGATGAATACCCGGATCCAAGTCGAGCATCCGATTACCGAAATGATTACCAATGTGGATTTGGTTGAGCTGCAGCTGCGACTGGCGGCTGGTGCGGAATTAGAGCCGCAGTTGGTTGTCACGCGCGGTTTTGCTTTAGAATGTCGCATCAATGCCATGACCCCTGGTAAGATTACTGGTTTGCATTTGCCAGGCGGCCAGGGCGTCCGTGTGGATACGGCGATCTATCAAGGCTATGTCGTACCCAACAGCTACGATGGAATGATCGCTAAAATTATTGTTTATGGTGATCGACGGCAGCGAGTCTTGCAGCAGATGCAGGCAGTAATTGATGAAACGGTAATTACCGGAATTGAAACCAACCTCGGACTGTTGGCTCAGATTCTAAAAGAGCCATCGTTCCAACGCTTAACGACAACGGTCAACTGGCTTGATGATCTGCAGAAAAAAACGCAATGACAAATGAATGAGAACGATTCAAGAAAGGAGCAGCAAAATGAGAGTTGATTTGAACAGTGATCTGGGTGAAAGCTTTGGTCATTATGTCCTGGGAAATGATGATCAGATTCTGCCGCTGATTACCTCGGCCAACGTTGCTTGTGGCTATCATGCCGGTGATCCAAACGTCATGGCCAAAACGGTGGCAGTTGCTGAACAAAACGGCGTGGCAATTGGGGCCCATCCCAGCTATCCAGATCGCGTGGGTTTTGGGCGTCGCAGAATGGACATGCAGCTGGAAAACGTGGAGAACATGATTACCTATCAGGTCGCGGCACTGCAGGGATTCGTCAAGGGACACCGGCTGCATCATGTGAAACCGCATGGGGCGCTCTACAACGCGGCCGCTAAGGATCTGCCGTTGGCGCTTTCAATCTGTCGTGGCATCAAGCGGGTGGATCCGGAATTGCCAATCTATGGGCTGGCCGGCAGTCAATTGATCGTGGCTGCGCGTGAGGTCGGTCTGCCCTATGCCAGCGAGGTGTTTGCCGACCGTGCCTACCAGGCTGATGGGACGCTGGTGCCCCGGGTCAAGCCGCATTCAGTGCTCCATGATCCGCAGGCAGTCGCTGAGCGTGCGGTTGGCATGATAAAAGAGCATGCCGTAACCGCGATTACTGGCGAGCGGGTTGAGCTTGAAGTCGATACCATCTGTGTTCACGGCGACAATGAGGAGGCTTTGGCAATCGTCCGTGCACTGCGATCGGCGCTTAAGGACGCGGCAATTGCGATCGCGCCTTTTGACCCACACCATGATTGATACGCTGGTTGATAATTGTAATTAATTTAGCAGCTAACGATTATTACATAAGAGAGGAAGATGTCTATGCAAAAGCACAATAAGAATGGCGCCTCTGAGCTGCCGGTTTCTCATGACAACAAACTGCGATCGGCTGCGATCGGCGGGGCGTTCTTAATGGCCATGTCAGCAGTCGGTCCTGGCTTTTTGACCCAGACGGCTACCTTTACTGGACAATTAGGCGCTGATTTTGGTTTTGCCATTTTGATCTGTATTTTAGTCGATATTGTCGTGCAGCTGAACATCTGGCGCATTATCGTCGTTGCCGGCAAACGGGCCCAGGTTGTTGCCAATGACGTTTTTCCTGGCCTGGGCTATCTGCTGAGTGCATTGGTGGCGATTGGCGGTTTGTTTTTCAACATCGGGAACGTTGGCGGGGCTGGCTTAGGACTTAATGTTTTGTTTGGCATCTCGCCGCAAGCCGGGGCGGTGTTGATCGGCATTTTTTCAATTATCGTCTTGGTAATCAAAGATGCGCTTAAAGCGGTCGATCGGACGGTCCAGGTCTTGGCGGCCATCATTGTTCTGGTTTTGATCTACATTCTGTGCGTTATGAAGGTGCCTTACCAAACCGCGGTCGTTCATACGTTTAAGCCAACCCACATTGACTTTTACTCGATTTTGACGATTGTCGGCGGGACAGTTGGGGGCTACATTTCGTTTGCCGGTGGTCATCGTCTGTTGGCGGGCGGTGCCAGTGGTCAAAAAGACATCAAGTACGTTAATGAAGGTGCCTTGACGGGGATCGGGCTGGCATCAATCGTGCGGGTAATGCTCTTCTTGGCAGGGCTGGCAGTGGTTACGGCTGGCTACAAGCTCGATCCGGCCAATCCTGCGGCCTCAATCTTTAAGTATGCAGCCGGTAATTTTGGCTACAAGTTCTTTGGGCTGGTGTTGATCGCGGCCGGACTGTCTTCCGTTTTAGGCTCAACGTTTACCTCGGTCTCATTTCTGGACTATGCCGTCAGCAAGAAGGGTAATGCCAAGTTTGATCAGTTCCGCAGCTGGATTACGATCGGATTTATCGTTTTTGCCACGGTAATCTTCTATTTCATCGGTCAGCCAGCCAAGGTCCTGGTTGTGGTTGGCGCGCTGAACGGCTTTATCCTGCCAATCGCCTTGGGTATTCTGCTGGTTGCCGCGCACAAGTCCAAGATCATGGGGAGCGATTATCATCATCCGGCTTGGCTGACTTGGACGGGCTGGATCGTGGTTGCCTTCATGGCCTACTCCAGCATTGCCGCGGTTATGAAACTGCTTTAAGATAATTTATGACTGATGTGCTTAACCGTGCATCAGTCTTTTTATGTCAAAAAAGTACAACGTTGTACGTCTTTTGAGCATAGTATTGGAAACGATTGCTAAAACGTTACGAAACATGTTATCATGGAACGGTAAGATATCAGATGGTTTATTTTCAAGGAGGGGATAACAATGAAGAAAACTCGCATGATGATGTTTAGTCTGGTACTGTTTGGTCTGCTGCTGGTGACGGTACCCGCGAAGGCAGCCAGCATCGATGCTACGGAAAGCACTGCTTCAGCGTTATCCTCTTTAGCCAGTCTGCCAGTCGCGACGGCCGTTGATGATGGCTGGGCCGTTTTAGGAGCGTTGGTGGTTGCTTTGCTAGGTGCATTCTATTTTGGCAAGAAAACCGACGAGAAGAATCGTCAAAATGCCAAATCAGGCCAATCAAACCAGCTGCTGCTTAACTATCGTGGTCAACAAGGCACGGTTGAGCAAATGAGCGGCAAGCAGGGACTCTTTGGCCATATCGTTGGCGTTCGTCACTTGGTATTATATGAAGGTCGCGATTTTGAAGAGCTGGAAAATGATTTTCACGAAGCGGTCGATGAATACCTGGCTAAATATTAAAAAACCGAGCACGGTCGTTAAAAGCGGCGGTGCTCTTTTATTACGTTGATTATTAGAGTATAATGAGAAAATGTTATCAATTTATAGGGAGTGGCATTTTGGCAAAGCGAGAATCAATCTATACCAAAGACGTGATTTTAGTCATGATTGCGTCTTTTTGCTTTATGTTCAGCAACATGTACTGTAATCCGCTGATTAATGGCTATGCGCAAAAACTGGGAGCCAGTAGCACGTTTGCCGGCGTGATCGCGGGGATGATGAGTCTGGTGGCAATGTTTCTCAGACCAATTGCTGGTAATCTGACAGATCGAATCTCAAAGTATCGACTGGCTTCTTGGGGCGGCCTGCTGAGTTTTATTGGTGTGACTGGCTATATTTTTGTACCCAACAGTGGTCTGCTGATGTTGTTTCGCTTGATCAATGGGACAGGGTACGTTTTGTGCACCGTCTGCATGACGACTTGGCTGGCCAGCTTGGTTCCATTGTCGCATGTTGGTGAGGCGATGGGACTGTATGGAATCATGAATGCACTGGCAATGGCGTTTGCACCGGCAGTCTCCATTAATCTGTATCATGTAATCGGCTACCGGCCTGCCATTATCGTCTCGGCCGCGGCGGCGCTTTTGGTTGCGGTAATCGTTCAGTTTGTGAGTGATCGTTCCGTGCCGGTAAAGAAATTACGCTCAAATGGGTCTGGTCGAATTAAGATCATTCAAAAAAGTGCGCTGCCAGTTGCGGCCATAACGGCTCTGTTTGCGATTCCTTACTTTGCCACGCAGGCTGATATCGTGACCTATGTTGAACAGCGTCACTTAACGGTTGCCGTGGGCGCGTACTTTATGATCTATGCGGCTGTTTTGCTGGTAATCCGGCTTTGTCTGCGCACTAAATTCGACACGGTTCGTTTCGGTAAATGGCTGATCGTCAGTTTGTTGGCCAATGTTTTTTATTTGATCATGCTGTCAATTATGAAAACCAATTTGGAAATGGCTTTGGCGGCCGCTGGCATGGCAATGGGATATGGCATCATCTACTCAGTCTGCCAATCAACGGCCCTGATGCTGGCGCCACAAGGAGAACAGGGACTTGCCAGTTCAACGTTTTTCCTGGGCGTTGACATTGGGATGACGCTGGGACCGGTTTTAGGGGGCTTGATTGACCAGTATCTGCCGCTTAAAGCTTTTTATCCGGTCATGCTGATCATCGTGCCAATCATTTTCTTGATCTATTTGGGAGATCGCAAAGAGTTGAACGGCGCGGTCGCAAAACATTAAAAAAACGCTGGGTTGTCAGATGCAATCCAGCGTTTTACATATCTGTTGCTTAATTATCAGCCAGGTCAGCCCAGGTCTGGTGAGTATAAGCCATTTGCCAAAAGCCCAGCTCATAGCTGCTGCTGCGCAAAAAGGCCGTCATCATCTGTTGTTTGACGGTTTCATTGCTGTTGGCGGCCAGTTCATTTACCAAGCCGACCAGCTGTTGGGTACTGGTATCAAAGCCGACTGTCTGATAGCTATCAAAAAATGCTTGGTAGACGGGAACGGGACTGGTCTGATCTTTCCAGTAGTCGGCAATCTCATCATAAAGCCAGTAGCAGGGTAAAAGAGCGGTCACGGCAGCAGCGGGATCAACGCTCAGCTGATGCTCCATATGGGTGATGTAAGCGTAGTTGTTAGGAGCGATGGGAGCTTGCTGAATCTCTGCTGGACTGAGCTTGAGCTGTTGCAGCATTGGACTGCGCTGAACGTCTTCTCCGGAACCGTTAGCCAGCTTTAAGAGCAGCGCGCCCTGTGATTGAGGAAGCAGGGCGGCAGTTTTTTCGTGCAGCTTTTCAAACGCGGTTAGGTATTTGGTATCCTGCGTCAGATAATAGCGAAAGGTTGCCAATGGCAGTTTACCGCTGGCCAGTTCAGTGATAAATGGATGGTGAATGCTTTTTTGCCAGAGTGGTGCAGCTGTTTGATGCAGTTTTTCAGAAAATTTAGTGGTTTTTGAGTCGTTCATAAAAATTTCACCTGGTTGATTTAGTATAAAGAATTGATATGCTGAACGGTTTTTTGAATGTCAGCGCTTTGCAGAATCATTGAGATCATTGAAAGGCCAGCGACTCCGGCAGCAAGCGTCTGGGCCATGTTAGCTTCGGTAATGCCGCCAATGGCCACGATTGGATGGGTGCTTATCGTGACCAGCTCATGCAGTTTTTCAAGTCCCATCGCTGGATCAGCATCATTTTTGGAGCTGGTTGGAAAAATCGGTCCACTGCCGACATAGGCCACCGGCAATTGGTTGGCGTGCTCGATCTGTGCTGGCTGATTGCATGAATAGCCGACAAACATAGTGTTGCCAACCGCGTCTAAGACCTGTTCGACACGCTGATCCTTTTGACCAACGTGGATGCCGTCAGCGTTGATTACCTGGGCCAATTCAACGTCATCATCAACGATCAGCGGAATATGGTGCTGATCGGCCAGTCTGCGCAGTTTCAATCCCAGCTGTACGCGCTGTTTTTGGCTGAGTTGGCTAGTGCCTTTTTCGCGATACTGAAAGGCGGTAATGCCGCTGTCCATTGCGATTGATACGTCGTTTAGAAACCGTTTTGGATCATGATTGACGTCTTGGGTGCCGCCAACCAAATAGCAGTGAAGCATTTCTTCTCTAAATTGCATACTGCCCTCCTAGACGGCCCAGTGATTCAAAGGACCATGCCCGTGACCAACCTGGATGCCATCACGAATCGTGGCTTCCACGTAGGCCTTGCCAATGCGAATCGCGTTTTCCATTGATACGCCCTTAGCCAGCTCGGCGGTAATGCAGGCTGAGATCGTATCACCAGTCCCGTGCGTGCGTTTGGTGTCGATCCGAGGCGAGCTCATCCAAAAGCTGGATCCATCAGCCAGCAATACAAAATCACTGGCCTGTTTTTGATCGTTAAAATGACCGCCCTTAACCAAGACGTTCTTGGCGCCTAAAGCCTGCAGCCGCTGCCCAGCTTTTTTCATATCGGCGTTGTTCTCGATCGTCATTTCAGCCAGTGCCTCTGCTTCCGGCAGGTTGGGCGTTACTAGATCGGCGAGGGGAAGCAGCTTGGTCCTGACCGTGCTGATCGCCTCATCGGTCAACAGATGCGCGCCGCCTTTGGCAATCATGACTGGATCAACTACCAGTGGTCCAAAATCGGATTGTCTAAGATTGGCGACGACGGTTTCAACGGTTTCAGTGTCAGCCAGCATGCCGGTTTTGCAGGCGCGAATTTTTAAATCGGCTTTTAATGAAGCGAACTGTTCATCAATGATTTTTTTAGGCAGCGGCATGGCGTCTTGAACGCCTAGCGTGTTTTGTGCCGTAATGGCGACTAAAACAGTCGTGGCAAAAACATGCCGCATCTGCATGGTTTTTAGATCTGCCTGCATGCCTGCGCCGCCACCTGAATCAGAGCCAGCAATCGAAAGGGCTTGTGGAAATTCATTAATCATCTTTAGTCTTCTTTCTGTAATTCGGTTTGCCAGGCTGCAATCAATTGATCATCGGCTTGGTAAAGATTGTCCAAAAACATGTCATACCAGCGGCTTGGCAGCTGGGTCTTGTTAGCAGCGGCCTGGCCGGCTAAGGCAAAGACCTCGCAAGCCGTGGCGGCCGCTTCCAAGACACTGCCGCCCAAACCGATAAAGGCCGCGATAATACTGGAAAGCATGTCGCCAGTTCCCACATGAACGGCAAACAGCGGCGAGCCAAATGGAACCTTGATGACTTTTTGACCATCAGTAACGATATCTACGGCTCCAGTCATCGCAACGACGGTTTGATATTTTTGAGCACATTTCTGCGCGATGGCGGTCAGATCACCATCCCCAGATCCCGCGTCGATGCCGTGGCTTTGCCAGTCAATCCCAGCTAATGCAGCAATCTCGCCGGCATTTCCGCGGATGCAGGCAAAGTGATACTTGCTCAAAAGCTCGTTGGCGACTTGAGTACGATAGGCGCTGCCGGCACAGGCAACCGGGTCAAAAACGGCTGGGACCTCTAAAAACTGCGCGGCATCCATAACCGCCAGCATCTCTTTTCTTTGTGCGGCTTCAACGGTTCCCAGATTAATCGTGACGGCCTGGGCAATCTTAACCATGTCTTCGGCTTCTTCGGGCGCCTTGGACATGATTGGCGAAGCGCCTAAAACGTTTAAGCCATTGGCAACGTCAGCGGGCGTAACCATATTAGCAACCGTTAAGACGACCGGATTTTGTTTGCGCAGCTGTGCAATCAGACTCATATGAATTCCTCCTTCGATTGGCCGAAATAAAAAATCCGCGAACTCGTTAAAACGCTCGCGGATCTGGTTGATTCCAATTCAAAAAAGAAGCACTTTCCTTCGCAAGCATCGACTTAACAGGTTCAAAGAGTTTACGCGTCACTGCGCGCGTCTCAGTCCAGAGCATGGACTCCCCTAGTGCGGAAAAATATTCAACTTAGTTTTTAGTATAGCAGAAAATTCAAATTTAAAAAGACTTAATTCATTCAATTAGGCTAAGATGCTCAATTTCAATCAATAAAGTCGTTTGCTATGCAATTCTGTTTTTGAAAACTTATCAAGCAGTCAATTCAGTGATAGATTAATTATAATTATATTAAAAAGGGGGGATGGATATGCCAAATCATCAAGCAGGTAAAATCAGCTTTGCCTCGGTGTTTTTGTTTGGCATCAATAGCATGGTCGGGTCCGGCATCTTTTTATTGCCTGGCGTGCTGTTTCAAGATGCCGGCAACTGGAGCCTGGCCTTGATTCTGCTGGCAGCATTGGCAGTCTTGGCAATGGCCTATTGTTATGCCGAGATGGCGCATCACTTTTCGGGGAATGGCGCGGGCTGGTATTACACCTACAAAGAGTTTGGCCGATTTTGGGGCTTTGAGATCGGGCTGTTTACCTGGCTGCAGGGCGCCGCGGCGATTGCTACCGAGATCGCGGCCTTTTTGCGCGGACTACGGCCATGGCTGCCAAGATTAAGTGAGATTACGGTCTATCGCTGGGCCGGATTGGGAATGATTCTGATTTTACTGACGATCCGGTTACTGGGTAAAAAGGCGTCAACCTGGGCCAATAACTTTTCAACGGTCTTGAAGCTGGCAGTTTTGGGATTGTTTGTCGTGCTGGGGATTTTTTACGTCAAGCCGGGCAACTTTAATGCTTCGGTCCATAATTCGCTTAGTGACTTTGATCATGCATTTATGCTGATCTTCTTTATGTTTCCAGGATTTTCGTTTCTGCTGGTACAGGCATCGTCCATTCACAATTCCAAAAAGAACCTGCCAAAGCTTTTGATTGGCGTGGTCATTAGCGTTGCAGTCATCTATGTGATTACCATGGGCGTGGCGATCGGGATGCTTGGCAATCGAATCGACAACGTGGACGCACCGCTGGCTTGGGCGTTTGGTCAGCAGTTTGGCAAGCTGGGCGAGGCCGTGATTATGATCGGCATGTTAGGATCGATTGCCGGCGTGGCGATCTCAATGTTTTACAGTACGCCATACGTGGTTTCGTCGCTGGCAAATGAAAAGGCGCTGCTGCCCAGGTTTATCGGCATCAAATCACAAAATGGCGTTCCATTCGTGGCAATGGCAACCATCAAGCTTGAATTCGCGGATTTAAAGCGGCGGCATGCACAAGGCAAGATTGACCATATTGATATTTATGAAATGGTGCTGGCCGTGATAGCATTGCTGTGCTGTTTGTTTTTGGCCCGTTTTGTAACTCCCTTGGCAATCGAGATCACGGCTGGCATTGCATTGATCGGAGTGGTCAGCTATCTGGGACAGCTGATTAAGCGGCCGCCAGCTGGAAATTAACCAAAGACAGCGCTTTCCATCCGCGTTATAATCGGATTAGATGATTTAGAAGCGGAGGGATTTTTAATGACGGAAATCAATTCATACGTGGATTTAAAATGGCTGCCGGTCGTTGAAAAGTTTCGCCATGAAGCCAAAATAAATGACGACGCGCGTGATGCCGGGCTGAATCCGTACCCAGAAAACGTTGATCGCTTTGACAATATTCGCTATGGTGATCATGGTGATGACAACCTGCTCGATTTGTATCGGCCGCATCGCTATCAAGGAAAACTACCGGTGATCGTGCACGTGCATGGCGGCGGTTTTGTCTATGGTACCAAAGAAACCTATCAATTCTATGGACTGGCAATGGCGCGGATGGGTTTTGCCTTTATCAACTTTAACTATCGCAAGGCGCCAGAAGTTGAATACCCAAGCGAGCTGCGGGAAACCAACCAAGTCTTTCACTGGCTGGTGCAGCACGCCGACAAGTATGATCTGGATCTCAACAACGTCTTCATTGCTGGCGACAGTGCCGGTGCGCAGATGGCAGAACAATATCTGGTCATGTATACCAATCCAGAATACGCGCAGCTGCTGGAAATGCAGATGCCGGATTTAAAATTGAAAGCTGGTCTGCTCAACTGCGGCTGCTACTTTCTGGAACGGCAACTGGCTCAGCCAAGCGTTCTGGATGCCTATTTTACAGGACATGCCCGTTCGCTGCATCCACATGATCTGAAAGTAGAAGACTATATTACCAAGGACTTTTTGCCGGTCTTTGTTATGACTGCCAACCAAGACTTTTTGCATGATACGGCCGTCCGCTTTGATCAGTATCTGCTTGATCGAAAAATTCCGCATGAGTTTAGAAGCTATGGCGATTCTCAACATCCACGCGGTCATGTTTTCCATGTCAACCAAAAGGATCCCGAAATCGCGGCCCGCTGCAATGCTGATGAGATCGATTTTTTGCGACGTTTTATTGATTAGTGTCAAATGTTCGCTTAAAAATCGGTGAAGAAATGTCTAATGTTGAAATGAAATCTTCGGCTCAAAGTTTGGGTCGGGGATTTTTTGATGTTTGCTGCGGGTGGCTAATTAACCTATAATGAAAAATAGTCTATCAATGGGGGAATGAGAATGGATCATCAGCCAGACATGCGAGACTGGTCGTTTGCCAAGCGGGCGTTAGCTGAGATTCAGCAGGCCAAGCGCAAAAAATGGTACAGCTTTTGGGTGCAAGTTGAGCTGCCAGACGGCAAAAAACACTGGTATCAATTGCCCAAAGACGTTCAGTATGCAATGCGGCAGCACGAAAAAAAGCATCGTCAAGACTGGTTTTTGATCATTAAAGGCGCTTTGATCAACGTGCCGGTTTCAGCATATGATGAACAGGGCGATGTTGAACTAAAGACTGGCATGATTCGTCGAGCCGAGCGTCGCCATCAGCATACGTCTGATCCAGCGCAGATCACACGCAGTCAATTTGTCCAGCCGCGCTACAGCTGGTGGGGGATCAGCAATCAAAAAGAAATGATCGTCTATCTGCAGCATGATCATAATGAAGCCAATCGTGAGCAGATCAAACGCGATGTGAAAATCATCAATCGCAATTGGCAAAGGGCAAGCTGGCAGGCGCCTTGCCAATTGGTGCTCAAGTACAGTCTGGCAGTCAGTGGTCTGGTGATACTGTGCAGCTGGTCGATCCTGCGCATATTGCTGTTGGGCGGTGGACTGATCGGGCTGATCTTTTCGCTTTGGCTGAACTGGTATCTCAGGCCAATCGAGTAACCGATCGCCAAAAACAAGGCATGGCTTGGTACTGTGCGCATTCGAATCGTTTAGAATAGCTAATGACGCTGGATCAAGGCTTGACCCAGCGTCATTTTTTAATTGAACCGTGATTTTGAGGCTTTCAGGCTATTTGTAGTTATTCAGCGCGTTTTGTAGCTCGGTTTTAATCTGGTCAACCAGAGCAGTCGGTTCCAGGATCTTGACTTGTGAGCCAGCACTGAGCAACCAGATCAAAGCACCTTGAATATTGGCCACGTGGGCTTCAATGACGACGTTTTCCTCATCGGCAGCCAGCTGATTAAAGTCGAATGATTCCTGTTTTCTGGCGTCATAGATCGGCGCAGTAAGGTCATTTTCGTGACAGACCTTAGCCGCATAGGGAAATTTGTCGAGTGATGGCTCGATGATGCGGCGCGCACAGCGGAACACGATTTTTTCAACCGTTCCGTTGATGCTGCCAAACATGTTGGCCAGACTGTTGATGTTGGCGCTGCGGCTGGTTTCAATAGCATCGGGATCACAGTCGATCGGCAGGCTGGTTAAACTGGCCTGTTGAATGCGGTCGATCCGGTAGTTGCGAATGTTGTTAGCTTTTTCCGGCACGTTGTATAAAATTGCGCGCAGATAAAAGTAATGATCGTTAAAGTCGATGCTTAATGGATCCAATTCGCGCTGAGCAACTTGACCATGCGCGTCTTGGTAGACGATTTTTAAGACGTGCTGATCCGACAAGGCATGACAGATCGTCTCAAAAATATTGACGTCAACCAGCGATTGAACGGGTTGGTACTCATCGCGGCTAGGTTTTAAAAGCACCTTGAAAAGCTCATCTTTATTGACGACCTTAAATGGGGCCATCAATCCCTTGATAACCGCGGAAAGGTCGGCTTTGCTGAAGGCCCGGCTGGCAATGATGATCTTGGCGATAATCAAGGTGCGGCGGAAATCGATCGTCTTAGGTGCCGTGTTTAACCGAAAAATCCGATCATGATCATTGAACGACTGGACGGTGATTTCCATTGGGGCCAGCCATTGCTTGATTTTATTGAAGTTCTTGTTGATGGCATCTGATTTGACATTGGCTACGGCTTCGATCTCGCTGCTGGTTACCATCCCTTCCGTCAGCAGTTTGATCAGCATAAAGCGTGCGGCTTTTCCTTTCGTATCAGCCATTGAAAACTCCCCCTTAATGTAAGCAAAAATATTATAGCAAATGAGGAGCTGCCGGGTTAATCACCTGATGACCAAACGAATTGATTGATGAGAGTTGAATTAATGAATTGCTAATACTTTTCAAAGATGCTATCTTGCCAGGCGATCATTATTTGGTGCAGGCTGTAGCTGCATTTCAAAATGCTGACTGTTGATCAGTTCCACACTCGTCAATAGCAATTATCCGCGTTTGACATTAACTTATTTTAATAAATTAAACTAATTAATTTTAATTTAAATTAAAAAATATATTGACATTCTAATTTAATTATCATAAACTAACACCATTAAATCTTGACCAGGCTTAAAACAGAAAGGAGCCGTTTAAAATGGAATTTCAATTAAAAGTTCAATTTAATCAACAAACGGCTCTCAAAAAACAAGCCCTGCTGATGCTGTCAATCAAGGACCCGATTATTATTCAGTGCTGACTGAAAATAATTTGGCCCTTCTTTAGCTTGGCTGGGGGCCTCAAATGAAGCTCTCATTCAAAGCGAATGGGAGCTTTTATTTTGCAGGTCATAGGTTTGCTAAACGATACGACATAAGATACATGAAAGAGGGAATCTACCATGATGTTTTCACAATGTGGACCACAACGTTTTATTTCTACCAATGATGCCTATGACTACCTGCCAACCTATTTTGAGGAAGGCGGCATCAAGAAGGTGCTGTTCCTGCATGGTGAAAAGTCATGGGCCGCGGCTAAGCCTTACATGCCAGAGATGCCAGCCAGCGTAGCAATCATTGACGTGCCCTTCAATGGCGAGTGCTCCTATGAAGAAATTGCGCGCGTCAAGGAGATCGCAACGGAAAACCAGGTTGATATGGTAATCGGTCTGGGCGGCGGCAAGTGTCTGGATACGGTCAAAAGCGTTACGCAGGGAACCAACTTTAAGCTGGGCCTGATTCCAACCTTGGCCAGCAACTGCGCGCCATGGTCGGCTTTAAGCGTCCACTACCATGAAAACGGCGAGCATATCAATCACGAGATCTATCATGAAACGGCCGACATTATGCTGCTTAATCCTCAGGTAATCGTCAACTCGCCAATCAACTATTTTGTTGCGGGAATTGGCGATACGCTAGCCAAGTACTACGAATCCGAGATGATTTTTGAAAACATGCAGCCAGAACAGTTCAATACGCAGCTGACGATCTCGCGGGCAATGGCTCAGGCCTGCCGCGACGATCTGCTGGAAAACTCGGAACAGGCAATTGCTGACATGAAGAAGGGTGAGGTGACGCCGGTCTTTCGTAAGGTGGTTGAGACGGTGATCGTAACTTCCGGCCTGGTTGGCGGCTGGGGCGACTACTTTGCACGGGCAACCGGTGCTCATTCAGTTCATGATGCTTTGACCGTCTTTCCAGAAACCAGTGATTCGCTGCATGGCGAACGGGTTGCTTATGGGATTCTGGTACTTTTGGCTCTTGAAAAGCGTGAGGATGAAATGGCTGAGCTTTTGCCGCTTTACCGCAGCATGGGTCTGCCAGTATGCCTTGCAGATCTGAATCTTGATGGCTCAGACCAGGACGTGGTGGCGCAGATTGCCCACGACACTTCCGCAGGCGGCACGCAGATTCATTTCCTGCCAATCGATACGGGCGAACAGGCTGTTGCACGGGCGATTACCCGCGTTGAAGAAATTACGGCTAGTGAAACGGTTGCTTAAAATAAAGGATCGGTTGGCGGTATAATCGTGGCTGAAAAATAAATAAACGAAACGATGCGGCTTGATGGCGGATTTTCCGCAGTCAGGCCGTTTTTTATTTGAATCTTGAAATTAGAAAAAGCCCATCGAATAACCAGCTGAATTTTTTGATTCACCTGGATTTTCGGTGGGCATCTTGGCAATGAACCGATTATGGATTTTTAGAGCTTATTTAAGATAGTCGCGGGCAATCTGCTTGTAGATGTCAATCATGCTGAGATACTGATCCAAGTCGATATATTCGTCGATCTTATGGGCCGTGGCGTTGCCGGGACCAAATACCAAAACGTCCATGTCGCGGTTGGCTTTGGTCATTTCCGAGGCATCCGTGCCAAAAGCAATGCCGCGGACATTAAAGCTGTGTCCCAAATGATCGGCGGCTGCCTTTTGCGCAATAGCGACGATTTCGGCATTACGCTCCGTCGTGACGGCAATCTTGCTGCCGAGAATCTCGATGGAAAGCTGCGCGTGATCCTGATCGTTGAGATTGGCGATGATGCGGTTTAAATGAGCGATGATTTCGTCATTGTTCGTTTCGGGGATGGTTCTAAGCTTGACGAAAAGTTCCGCATGATCAGGCACGGCATTCAGCTGCTCACCGCCATCGATCTTAGTAACTACCGGCACGACACGTCCTAAGACGGGATTTTCGTATTTAGCGACCAGTTCGTCAAAATATCGTTCCTGTTCCTGATAAAAATGAATCAAGGGCGTAATGGCGTTAAAGCCCAGATCCGGCCGTGAGCTGTGCGCGGCTTTGCCAATCGAGTCGATGCGGTAGGTGATTGATCCTTTATGCGCGTAGGCAATGTCGGCATTAGTCGGTTCGGCAAAGATTGCGGCGGTCAGATCGTCAACATAGCCGTCTTTTGCAAACCGCTGTGCCCCTTGCATGTGATTGATCTTGGAGCTTTCTTCGGCTACGGTACCCAGTAGTTCCAGCTTACCGTTTAAACCCGCGCTTTCATCTTTTAATTCGGCCATTGCAATCGCCATCGCCGCCAGACCGCCTTTCATATCAGCCGTCCCGCGTCCATACATGCGATTGTTTTCAATATGAGCACTGAATGGCGGAAACTGCCATTTGGCGGGATCCTCAGTCTTTACCACGTCTTGATGACCGCAGAACGCCAAGACCTTGTTATTGTTTCCATCACCCAGCTCAGCATAGAAATTGCTGCGGCTTTTCATGACTGGCAATAGCCAGCAGTTGACGTCATGTTCCTGCATGAATGACTGCAGAACAACGGCTAAGCGATCCTCAAAACCGCCAGCCGTGTCGATTTCAATCAGCTGTTTTAAAAAGTCGATACGTGCCTGGTTATCCATGGAAAAGACTCCTTTAAATCATTTTTAAACACCATCATAGCGCGCTGATCACCAGCTGTCTAAAAAATTTTTTAAAAAAGCAAAAGGCAACAGCGCCAACGTGTTTTGGTTTATCGATTTCCCAAATTTAACTGGAAGCGTTGACAAAACGTGAAAGCGCATTTATTATACTAGGTGTATCGATAACCTAAAGCGTTTTCAATATTATTGAAGATAAGGGAGAGTTGAAGATGAACTATCTAATTGGTGTGGACGTCGGCACGACCAGCACAAAAGCGGTCCTGTTCGATGAGAAAGCTCAGGTACTGGATTCTTATAAAGAACTGTATCAGCTTTATCGTGACGGCAATGGGATGGCGGAGCAGAATCCGGATGACCTGACCGCGGCCGTCGAAAAAGTGATTCATGACGCGGCTGATCGGGCCAAGTCATTAGGTGGTCAAGTATTGGCAGTCTCGTTTTCCAATGCCAACCAAAGCGTGATCTTACTGGATAAGAATCATCAGCGGCTGACGCGGGCGATGACCTGGGCTGATACGCGGGCGCGCGAGGTTGCGGCTAAGCTGAAGGCCACCCCGGATGGAGCCGACATCTACGCGCAAACCGGGACGCCGATTCATCCAATGTCGCCTTTGACCAAACTGATGTGGCTAAAGCAGACGCAGCCTGAAAAAATGGCAGCTGCCGCATATGTTGCTGATATCAAGTCGTATTTGTTCTGGAAACTGTTCGGCAAGTTTAGAGTCGACATCTCAACGGCCAGCTGCACTGGATTTTTCAATATGCACACGCAGGATTGGGATGATGAGATTCTGAAGCTGACGGGCATTACGCGCTCACAGCTGCCAGAGATCGTTGACGGGACGACCCAGGAAACTGGATTGACACCGGCAGCCAAGCAGGCAACGGGGCTTGATGATGAGACGCCGTTTGTCTATGGTGCGTTTGACGGCGCGCTTTCCAATCTTGGCGTCGGGGCCACGCGGCAGGACACGGTTGCCATTACGATTGGGACTTCAGCGGCGGTGCGCGTGGCTACTGATCATCCAGTAGTTGATCCCGAACAGCGCCTGTTCTGCTACTCAATTGATCGGCAGCGCTGGGTAGTCGGTGGTCCTTTGAACAATGGCGGTGATGTTTTTCAATGGGCGGCCAATCATTTGGTCGACAGTTCGACTGCCAAGAGCGAGGACAAATCGGTTTATGACGTTGCCAATCAAGTAATCGCCAGCGTTCCGGCCGGTGCTCATGGCCTATTGTTCCATCCGTTTCTTGGTGGTGAGCGGGCGCCGCTTTGGGATGCCAACGCGCGCGGCAGCTTCTTTGGTCTGAATCCGCTGCATACCCGTGCTGACATGCTGAGGGCGGTAATGGAGGGCATCTGCATGAACATTGCCACGGTCTATGATGCGGTATGCGATCTGGTTGGTAAGCCTGCCAGCGTAACGGCAACGGGTGGCTTTGCCCGTTCTGAGGTCTGGAAGCAGATGCTGGCGGATGTCTTGGACGTCGCGGTCAACATTCCAGAGTCCTATGAATCGGGATGTCTTGGCGCGGTTACGATGGCGATGAAGAGTCTGGGAATGATTGATGATCTGGACGCGGTACAAGACTTGATCGGCAGCGTTGGTGCTTATCAGCCGGAGCAGGCCACGGTGCGGGTCTATCAAAAGTACCTGCCATTGTTCAAACAGGTTGAAGGATTGCTCAAGCCGGCCTATTCAACGATTGCTCGGCTCCAGCAGGAAAATTAAAATTGAGGGGGAAACATTATGCCACTGCTCATTGTTTTATTAGGGGTTTTGATTCTGATCTTCTTGATCATTAAGTTGAAGCTCAACACATTCGTTTCACTGGTCGTTACTTCATTTATCATTGCGCTTTGTCTGCAGATTCCGGTTGCCAAGATTCCAACCGCGATTGAAACTGGGATTGGCAGTCAGCCGGGCCACTTAGCAATTATTTTCGGATTTGGGTCCATGCTGGGTCAACTGGTTTCTGATGCTGGTGGCGGCTACCGGATTGCCACGACTTTGATCAATAAGTTTGGGCGGCGCTGGATTCAGGTTGCCGTAATTCTGGCATCGTTTATCATTGGTCTGGCACTGTTCTTTGAAGTTGGTCTGGTTGTCGTTTTGCCAATCATCTTCATTATTGCTCGTGAGCTGGACATGCCGCTGATGTACCTGGGGATTCCGATGGCAGCTACTTTGAACGTCTGCCACGCCTTCTTGCCGCCACACCCGGCACCAACGGCCATTACCGACATTCTTGGTGCTACTTTGGGTCACGTGCTGCTTTTGGGGATCATTGTCGCGATTCCAACGATCATTATCTCTGGTCCGGTTTTCAACTACTTCCTGCACAAGGTTTATCCTTCCGTTTACCGCAAAGACGTTGATATCTCGGTCCTTGGCGAATACAAGGAGTTTAAGCTGGAAGAAACGCCTGGCTTTGGCATCTCCGTTTTGACGGCCATGATGCCGGTTATCCTGATTGCCGTTGCTACGATCTGCTCATTTGTACTCTCCAAGACCAACCCAGTCAACCAATTCATTCAATTCGTTGGTGCTCCAGATGCGGCCATGCTGCTGTCGCTGCTGTTTGCGATCTGGACGATGCTGCTGATTATCGGTGGTGGTGGTGCCTTTAAGGAGGTGCTGGTAGAAGGCGGCATCTCCAAGTACGTCTCCACGCTGTTCTCTGGTACCAGCATCTCACCAATCCTGGCTGCCTGGCTGATCACGGCATTGCTGCGGGTTTCGCTTGGCTCCTCGACTGTTTCTTCAATGACGGCAGCTGGTCTGATTGCACCAATGACTGCTCACATGTCGCCAACGATGAGTGCTTTGATGGTACTTTCGATCGGTGCCGGTTCCGTCTTCTGTGACCATGTCAACGATGCTGGTTTCTGGATGATCAAGGAATACTTCGGCCTGTCACTTAAAGAAACGCTGCTTTCCTGGTCGACGCTGACTTCAGTATTGTCACTGGCTGGTCTGGCAAGCGTCTGGGTCCTGTCGTTGATCATTGCCTAACTGATTTTCTTAGCTAAAGATTCACTCTTAAAATACCTATAAAAGTGCGTGGGCCCAGGGCTATAATGCCCTCTAAGTATACAGATAAAATAGAAAATTCGTCTGATACTTGGAGGGTGTTTTTAATTATGGGAAGACGAGCCAAATTTTCAGTTCAGCAAAAATTAATTATTATCAAGAAAGCTCAAACAGAATCTATTGAAAGATTAGCTCAGGAATATTGCGTCAACGCACACAC
>OGEP01000184.1_pt1 | contig 99416 bp, 88 predicted proteins | sample 1570721 | NCBI WGS metagenome assembly OGEP01 (sample SAMEA2582131, study PRJEB24529) | metagenome | biome: Human gut stool | place: China | collected 2011 | reverse complement strand
TGATTTTAATGTAGAAGAAAAGTTTAATATTCTTCTTGGTAATATTCCTAGAGAATATTATAGAAAAACTCTTAATCCTTATAATGAAAAAGATGAAAATCTTACTCGTTTTCCAGCTACTATGCGTAACTATGATATGATGAAAGGTATTATTAGAAGATATATTGGTGAATATATCAAAAATCCACATGATTTTATTGTTGGAGCTAATAATCCAGAAGTTGTATTTGCTAGAGATGCTGAACTTGGTAAACAAATTATGATGCTTGCAGAACAAGCTGTTGCTAAGAAGATACAAGAAAGTTATATGCAGTTTGTTAATGAAGGTAATAATCCAGAGCAATTTAATCCTGAACAAGCTGTTGATATTGAAGCTTTTATTAAAGAATTTAATGAAAATTTTATTGATGATATTAGTGCTCAAGGTCAAGACTTAATTAATGTTATTGATGATTTAACTGATGCTTTTACTATATATGCTAGAGCTTATTTTGAATTTGTTGCTTTTGGAGCTTGTTATACATATAGAGATGTTGTAGGTAGTCAATTAATTAAACGTGTTGTTAGTGTTAGAGATGCTTTTCCTGTTCCTAACGATAGTATGTTTGCAGAAGATTATGATATGTTTGCTGAACGTCGTATGCTAACTAAACAGCAAATTATAGATGAATTTTATGAATATCTTTCTGAGAAAGAACGTGAAGCTCTTGATATTTATTATCAATATGGTGCTACTACTTCTAGTGATAGAGCACTTTTAAATTGGGATAAATATATGCACTATTTTGGTGATATATGTGCTAAATTTAATAAAGATGATTTACAACATATTAAGAACACTAATATAATGGCTCGTGATGCCAATAATGGTTTATTTGAAGTTTGGCATACTGTTTGGAGAGGTGAAATAAAAGAAGGTATTCTTACATATAGTAATGGAGCATTTGTTACAACAAGAATTGTTGATGAAACTTATCAGCTTAACCCTGCTAATGGTGATATTAGTATTGAATGGGTGTGGCGTCCGCAAGTTTATGAGAGCGTTAGAATTGGTTCTCGTGCTACAAGCATATATCCTTATAAGGCTCGTCCTATTGCTTACAATAGAAATGGCAAACTTCCTTATAATGGTATTGCAGAACTTCTTCCAGGTTTTGGAAGATTTAGTATTATAGATACAGTTATTCCTTATCAAGTATTTCGTAATATAGTTTCTTATCATAGAGAAATGGCTATTGCTAAAAATAAGATGAATGTTCTTATGATTGCTAAATCTCTTCTAGGTAAAAAGCCTGCTGATACTATATATCGTATGGCTGCTGATGGTGTGCTTTATATTGATGATGAAGATGATGCTAATCTTGTTAAAGCACAAAATGTTCGTTATCTTGAAAGTCGTATGAATAATTATATTACTGAACTTGGACAACTTATTCAAGAGATTGAGCAGACTGCTAAAATGGAATGTGATATGACTCCACAACGTTATGGTGAGATTGCTAATAGTGCTGGTAAAGGGGTTACTGATGAAGCAGTTATTCGTGGAAGTATGGGTTCTGTTATTATTGAATTTATATTTGATAAAATGAGAGAACGAGATTATCAAGCTGAAATGGATTATACTAAACTTGCTTGGATTGATGGTCTTAATACTTCTTATAAAACTAAAGATGGCGATATTAGATATTTAAGTCTTGATGTTAATAGTCATATATTTGCTAACTATATTGTTACTTGTAAAACTTCTGTTAAAGAACGTGAGAAACTTGAACAATATAAACAGCTTGCATTTAGTGCTGCTCAAAATGGTAATATGGATATGGCTAATGCTGCTATTCGTGGAGATAATGTTGCTCAAATTAGCAAACTTATTGATAAATATCAAAATATTCAACGTGAGCATGAACTTGATGTTGAACGTGTTTCTCAACAAACAGAACAACTTCGTCAAGAATTTGAACTTGCTAAGATTGATAGAAAAGCAGAACAAGATAGAGAAACTATTAGAGTTGAAAAATATCTTGATGGTCAGATTGAAGCTATGAAAGCAAATGCTAATATTATGAGTTTTGATAATGGTCTTAGTGATGCTGAAAAGAGTCAAGCTGAAGAACGTATGGAAAATGCTAGACTTAATCTTGAACGTAGTAAACTTAGTTTAGATGCTCGAAAGACTTCAGTTGAAGCACAACTTAAAGAAAAAGAATTAGCTGTTAAACTTAAAGAAAGTGAAGATAAAGTTAAGATTGCAAAAACGAATAAAAATCGATATGATAGTAAAAGTAAATAAAATGATATACTTATAATTTTTGTTCATAATAGGGCTGGACTTGCTTGTGAAAGTAGGTTCAGCCTATTTTCATTTTTCTTTACATCAAATAAGCCATTTTTAGCTTATTCTGAACACTTTATCTATTTCGTGATAGATTAATCATTTCGATAAATTTTGATTAATGCAGAGTACGTATGAGAGCGACAGGCTAGGTTATCAGACTTAAATATACTAGTTAGCAATAGTAAATTAGTCGGTGATTCAGCTTAAAGGTGAACATATTTTAACGATATAAGTAAAACTCATGTTATTATTATAATTTATATTTGTGATATAGTAATTAATTAAAAACAAAGAGTTATGCCTAGTTTTGATAGTTTTGGTTTTAATGGTGAAACATCTAATGGAGATGGAAAACCTACTGAGGACATTACAGACCTTGATACAGATAAAACAGGACAGTTAGATGCTGATGGTAATCCTATTGATGATATTACTGGTGGTAGTAATGGAAATGGGGATAGTAAGACTAATGCTAATAAAGATGACCAATCTTCATCCTCTACGGGGGGTCAGCCTGCTGGTAAAGCAAATGATGCTGATGCTGAACATGGTTTAGAAGAAGGTACTATTATCGAAGATGGAGATAATAAATATACTGTTGATAAAGACGGTAATCTTATTGACGATAAAGGTAATATCTTTAAAGCTAAAAATGAAGTTGCTGCTTATCTTAAAGAATTTGAAGTAGAAGATACTAAAGAAGATAATACTATTGATGTTAAATCGATTCAAGAACTTGTTGGTGTTTCTGTTACTTCAGAAGATGGTAAAGCAGTTACTTTTGAAAATACTCCTCAAGGAGTTGCAAGTTATATTCAATCCGTTCTTGATTTAAAACGTGATGAATTTGCTCAAGCTGGTGTTAATAAATTATTTGAAGATTATCCTATTGTTGGTGATTTTCTTAATTATTATGTTGCAAATGGTAATTCATTTGAAGGCTTTGGTGAACTTCGCGATAGAAATGGTATTGAAGTAGATGAAAATAATGTAAGCCAACAAGAAGCTATTGTTCGTGAGGCGTTTAAGGAATTTAATCGTCGTGGTAATGTTGATAAGTATATTCAATATCTTAAAGATAGTAATGAGCTTTTCAATGTTGCTAAAGAAGAACTTGAAGCTCTTCAGAAAGCTGATAACGAAATGCGTGAAGCTAATGCTAAAGAAGCTATGCGAGTTAAAGCAGAAGAAGAGAAACAACTTGTGGAATTTTGGAATGGAGTTAAAGAATGTATTGATAAACGACAAATTGCTGGTTATCGTATTCCTGAAACTGTTATTATTGAACGTAATGGAAAACAAATTTCTACTACTCCAGAAGATTTCTTCAATTATGTTTATCAAGTTGATGATAAAGGACTTTCTCGTTATGAAAATGATTTAATGAAGTTATCTCCTGCTGAAAGACGCGATGAAGAACTGCTTAAAGCTTGGCTTAAATATACAGGTAAAGGTTATGATAGTTTGATAGAAATGGCTGTTTCTGATAAAGAAGCTAAAAAGTTGAAACTTACTGCTAGTCAACGTAAATCTACAAAAGGAGCTATTAAAATAACTAAACCTGATAGTAAAAAAGATGCTCTGAAAGATGAGCGTTTTGGTTATTAACATAATAGTAAATTTGTAGATGAAAACATTACGTGTTATTGGACAAACTCGTTATGAAGATAGAGGTTATTCTAATGAAGAATCAATCGCTTATCTTCAGCTTCAAAAGCCAGAAGAAATTAATAGTTTTCTGACTTATAATTATGGTATGGATGATGACCGTTTTCCTTTAAGTTTTATTACTGAAGGTCAAGGTAGTCGTGGTATTAAAGAAGTTGCTACTGTACAGTGGACTTGGAAGACTATGGGTCGTATGAAGTTTACAGATTTTGTAACTTACTTTAATCCTGCTGTTACTAAACCAGGTCAAAATGGTAGTGAATTTGAAGTTCATTTTTCTACTCATTGGTTTATTGAACAACATGGTCTTACTGCTCCTGATGGTGTTACTCAAGTTCGTATTCAGAAAGACTTAGGTGAATCTGCTTATGGTTATGCTTATCTTTTGAAACTTACTTCTCCTAATCCTGATGCTTATGTTGACCTTCAATGGTTGGCTAAAGGTATGTATTGGGCAATAAGTGCTCCTACTGTTTCTGAATCTTATTCTAAAGGTAACAGAAGCAATACTATGGGCCCTGCTGGAATGACTTCTCAACTTGAATTTTATCGTTATTCTAAAGAAATAGCTGGTAATCTTGCTAATGTTGTTACTCAATATCAATTCCAAAATGATAATGGTGGTACTTCTAATCTTTGGATTAACGAAGAGATGCGACAGTTCAACTTGCACATGAGAGTAATGAACGAAGAACGTTTGTGGAAGTCTGAATATAACCGTTTACCTGATGGTACGATTCCTTTGAAAGACCATGATAATGGTAACCCTATTCCTCGTACTGCTGGTATGTTAGAAATTTGTCGTGAATCTAACTACGATACTTATGGTGAAGTTCTGACTGTTAATAAACTTGAACGTACAATCGGTGATGTTCTTGACCGTGATACTCAGGATGGTGATAAGAATGTAGCTCTTATGGGAGGTAAAGGATTTATTCGTGACTTTGAAATGTCTATCAGAACTGATGCTAAAGAAAACGGATTTATTACACCTCTTGGTGAAAAGATGATTCAAGATAATGGTGATGGTCTTTCTTATGGACGTTACTTTAATAAGTATAAAACTCCAGATGGATATACTATTACTGTTATTCATAATGCTTATTTCGATAAGGGTACTGATGCTGAAGCTGCTAAGCAAAATGGTATGATTCATCCTACTACTGGCTTGCCTATTACTTCTCATCAAGCTGCTTTGATTGATATGAGTAATTATAAAGGTAATCAGAATGTTCGTATAGTACGTCAGAAAGGACAAGCTTATAAAGCTAAAGTTATCGAAGGTATGACTGATATTCCTGCTTGCTGGGGATTGCCTAATACTAATCATGCAGCTACTGAAATTGATATGGCTCGTTATGAAGTTAAAGGCTCTATTGGTTTGCAGGTAGATAATACCACTAAGATGTTCTTATTGAAATGTGTATTATAATCATTTAAAAGAAGCTATTTAAGATATGGATTTTAATAACGTAAGTGAAGCTAATAAAGCAGGAGGAAATGCTCCTGCTGCTTCTAGTGTAAATACAGATAAACAGGTTATACCCCCCGTAGAGGATGGAGTAAATAAGCAACCTGCTAATACAGTAGGATTTAGAGATGAAAGTCTTGATGAACCTTATACTGAAAAACGAACTATTACTATTAATTTAGTTACTAATTATTCATTATATCGTAGAGTTAATGATAAAACATTACCTAAACGAATGGATAAGATTGGTAGTTGTGTTCGTAGTTCTCGTACTCTTTCTTCTAATAAAGGTGAGATTGAATCTTATTTTCCTGCTTTAATTGGTCTTGCTCCTAATAATGAAAACTTTATTTCACGGGTTAAGGCTTATCTTAATAATATTAGTGTTTCAGTTGATGAACTAGGTAAGACTTTTGATATTTCTTTCTTTTGGAATCGTAAACGAGATTATCTTCGTTTTAGAGCTGAAGAAGAAGCTATTGAAACTGCTTATATGAATAGTGACCGTAAAGGAGTTAAAGAACTTAGAGAAGCTCTTGAAGCTAAGATTACTAAGTTAAATCTTCTTGAAAGTGAAAAGTATAAATATGGTTATCCTATTGTTCTTGATGATTACTTAATTTATCGTCATTGTTTATTATATAAAGATGTAGCTAAAGATATTGCTCTTATTAATTCTGACCCATCTATTAGATTCTATTTTAAAGATGACCAAAGAGAAGCTGAGCGTCTTGCTAAACATCGTCAGGAAATTAATTCTGCTAAAGGCAATTATGTTAAACTTCTCACGAATAGTGATTTGTTTGATGCTGTATTTATTCAATACTGTGTTGCTAATAATATTAATATTCCTAACGGTATGGCTATGGATATTGTTGATAAACAATCTCATCTTGATAAATTTAGTACAAATGAACCTGCTAAGTTTAATAAACTTTGTAATGATAAAGATATTACTATTAAATCTTTAATTGAGGTTCTTATTTCTCGTGGAGAATTTATCAGAGCAATTCATAATCAGAATATTACTACCCCTGATGGTGAGTTCATTGGTGCTAATGTTAAGGAAGCTGTTATGTGGTTTAAAAATCCTACTAATAGTGCTCTTGTTAGTGCTTATAAAAATAAACTTAAAAACATTTGATTATGAACATTGGGGAGATGCACGTGACGTTCAGAGAACTAGCACAACAGATGGGTATGCAGACCGTCCGTGCTATTCTCATGGAAGATATAGATATTTGTCTTAATGCTGCTATAATTGAAAAAGCTAGAAATGTAATAGTAGAAAACGTTGGACCAGTTCCTTATAATGATAAGGTTGCTCGACAAAATGCTTCTATTAGTCCTGTTAATGCTCTTAGAACTTTATACACAGCGGGTACTGTTAACGGCGGAGATATTACAGGTAATGGAACAGAAGTTGACCCTTATAAAATTAATATTGATAGCGACGGAATAATGCTATATACAGGCTTTCAAGTTAGTTATAATGGTAAGACAATTTATGATTGCAGAATTATTGAAGCTGAAGATTTAGGTCAAACGCTAAGAGATTTTTGTAATCGTGCTGCGAAAGATGCTCCGATAGTTACTATATTTGGAGATGAATCTGGTATCAATGTTGATATATATACTGGGCGTAATAATACAGTTAAACCTCAATTAGTTAAATATCTTTATATCAAAGAACCTGCTAAAGTTAAGTTTGATGAAGATAGAGAAGAAGATTGGGTTAATTGTGATTTACCTCCTTATTTACATATGGAAATAGTTATGCGTGCAGTACAGATTTATCTTGCTAGTATTGGTGCTACTTCTAATGGAGCTGATAAACAAAGTTAAACTCTAAATTAAATTAAAAATGAGACAGTTTTTGTTGGCGGGCAACGTCGCTTATGGAGCAAGTTTGCCTCTTGCTACTGGAGCGGTTGCTTTTACTTATCTTGCTAATGGCAAGGAAACTATTGACGCTGACGGTACTAAGATTACCGATAAGTTTTACATTAATCTTGGTCGTGAAGCAAATGGTCCAGTAGTTCTTCCTGCTTATCGTAAACATCTTACTTTTGTTAAAGGTGTTTATCAAGCTGCTACTACTTTCTCTGCTAATCTTACTATCGGAGATGTAAATGCTTATTCTGATTATTCTATCATGGTTGTGAAAAAAGGATTAAAGTTCAATGAACGTAATCGTTGGACTGCTACCATTCATACTGGTCTTAATCCTACTGCTAATGATGTAGCAAAGAAATTAGCTAACCAAATTAATAATAATACTATTGGACATGGTATTAAAGCAACTGTTGTTGATGCTAAAATTACTTTAACTGCTGAGTCTAAAGGTATTGATTATGAAATTCTTGGTGCTGATGAATTAGTTGGTATTGCAGTCACAGTTACAACTCACGGTTTACCTGCTTATGGTGACGCTGCTTATATTATTGATTTAGCTAATAAGGCTGCTGCTGATGCAGGTATTGAATATACTTACCGTGATACTTATACTGAACTGTATCCTGCATATCCTATTAATCCTTTAAAACAACCTGACAGTGCAGATGCTGGATATACTATCTTTACTCTTCGTTTTGCTGTTCCACGTGAAATGAAAACTAGAGATGAAGTTGTTCATCAGATTGTACAAATAGCATTTCCTACTGGAGCTACTGCTATTACAACTGTTGAAACTATCCTTAAAGCTATTGCTACTGAAGAAAAAGCATAACCTACTACCCGACTTGATTAGGTAAATATTAGGTAATATTAATCAAATAGGGGCTATTGGTGTTAGCATTAGTGTTAATACTGATAGTCCCTATTTTCGTATTCATAAAAATGGAATTAATACAAAATGCTTTTGAACAAGGTCTAGTTCCCGGTATTGTTATTGTTATTTATCTTATTATTAATAAAATAATTGATAATAACAAAAAAGACCCTCTTGATGATATTGCCAAACTTCTTAATATAGTTACTAAAGATATTATTGATAAAGATAGAGAAAAGTCTAAAGCTGTAGTTTCTATTGCTATGGTTAATGCAGCTTCAGAATGTGCTAAATTTGTTGCTTCTACTATTATTACTAATAATGTTGATAGTAACCGTGACCAAATCGAATATAATGCTCGACACTTAGTTAATAGCGTTTATTACGATGCTTATTCTAAACTTAATATGTATCGTGGGGATGAAGATTATCTTAGTCATTATATGAGAGAAGAATGGAAAGAAGATATATATGGCGATATTATTAATATAATTTATAATAAACATCTTGATTCTAATCAACGTATTCTTGCGTTTAATAAACGTGTTGATATTAGAGTTAGTGATTATACTGCTTATATTATTAATAAGGCTTTTAAATAAGATGATATTATGATAAGAGGTTATATTAATAATCCAAAACAGCTATCTAAAGAGATGCAATTACGCATTGCACATATGGCTGAAAAACAGGTGAGAATAGCAGAATTAGGCTTCCCATTGAACGAAAAAAATTGGTGCAAGCTAACACAAGGACAAATTTTGATTCAAGCACTAGAAGCCTTAGAATTGCTTTCTGATGAGCAACAAAAATCAATTATTAATTCATACAATAACTTAATGTTAGAATGAGTGAACAAATAGATGATAATTATGTTAATGGTGTCTATGTAAAAGCTAATGGAACTGAACAAGTTGAGATTACTCCTCAATATGTTTATATGACTGTTCCTAGCAAATATGTTTGTGTTTATCACAAACTATTAGTTCTTATGGCACAATATGGACTTGATATGCTTAATGATTGTTCTGCTACTTGTAAAGGTAATAATAAGAATATTGTTACTTGTTGGAATATGTTTCAATCTGCTATGGCAGCATATCAACTTGGCCAAGATAAACTTGCTGAAACTCTTCTTAAATATATTAAAGGTCAACTTAATATCATTTATGAAGGTAGTGAACAAGTTCAGTATAGTGGTTCTATTACACTTCCTATTGATGAAGAGGGTAAAATTCATGCAATAGTTAGTTGCGGAGATGCTCCTAAGTTTTATGTTGACCCTGAAACTGGTAAACTTTGGGAGAAACGAGAAGAAGGTAAAGAATATAATGAAACTTATAGTCTTAGTGATGTTGATTATGATAATGAATAATGTGAATGTATTCCACCCTCTACGGGGGGTCTACATTATGAATTTAGTAAACCTAGAGAATATATGAAAACAATAGAAGAAGAACTTGGTAAGGTTAGTCTTACTTGTAATGGTCAATGGAATGACAGACCTTATGAAAGACTATGTATAGTTCATGACGGTTTCTATGCTAGCTATATATCTCGTAAAGCTGTTCCTGCTGGTATTCCTTTATCTAATGAAGAATATTGGCAACCTATTGCTAAACTTCGAGAAGATTTAGTTATTGATTATGAGACTTTCAAGAAAGAAATACTTGAACTTATTGCTGTTATTCAAAGAGGACTTAAAGCTGCTCGAATTGTAGTATCTACAATGGAAGATAGAGATGCTCTTACTTGGGAACAGATTGGAGTAGGTTGTGAAGTTTATGTTATTGAAACTAAAAAGAGTTATATTCTTGATGAAATAACTCCTGTTACTAATGCAAAGAAATGGCATCTTGAAGCTGATTCTGAAATTGGTTCTAAATTTGTAGAATCATTTAGTGGTATGTTTCCAAGAGCCATTGCTGAACGTGCGGTTGCTGATGAATTTGGTATTAATATTCAAGATAATTATCTTCGTCGTAATGTTGTAGTTAATTATATGGCTCATGTACTTAAACAGTATTTTGAAGATAATGCTGTTCAAATACTTGAAGGTCAGATTACTCCTGAAATGCTTAGTGAATCTGTTAAACAAATGTTTACTGCTTCACAGATTACTAATGCAGCTGATGAAGAAGATTTAACTGTTGTTGATAATCTTCTTAAATTTGCAGATAAAGACTATAATACAAATGATTATAGTGGAAAGGCTCGTAAATATCTTCGTAAGAATATGATTAGTGGTGTTAATACTCTTACTCAAGATATGATTAACGAGCCTAATACTATTTATATACTTCAATATGATTATTGTTTAGCTGGACAAACTATTGAACTTCCAAATAATAGTATTATTCTTTGGAGAGGCGGTAGATTGTATGATGGTGCTGTTAAATTAAATCAATGTAGACTTCTTAGTAATTATCGTCAAGAAGATATGTTTGATAAAGAAAGTATATCTCTTGATGGAAATTGGGCTACTGGTCAAATACTTTATCATCCTCTTGATTTAGGTGAAGATAATAAACAAGTTGAAATTGTTGGTTGGAGTGGTTCTTATACTAATGATTTTTATTGGTTTTGGGATGGTGAAAAATGGGTAAGTATGGGTTTTGATTTATCTGTATATCTTACTCGTGCTGAATTTGAAGCTTTCTTAGAGAAGTTAAGAGAAGAAATGGAAAAATTCTATGCTTGGCTTCTTAAAGAACTTAAGAAAATTAATGACCATCTTGAAATTCATGATAATCAAATATCTCAATTACAACAAAATATTGTTGATATTAATACTAGAATTAATAATCTTATTACTGAATATAATGCTAAATTTAAAGATATTTATAATAAGATTGGAGATTTAAATAGTAATATTGAAAATAGTATTACCAATCTTGAACAATATATTAATAATAAGATTGAAGAAATTCTTAATAGGATAGAACAAGATGGTGGTAATATAAGTAATGCGTATAAACAGTATTTTGAAAGTAATTATGTATCAATGTTTAAAAATAAGATTAAAGCTGGTACTAATATTACTTTTGTAGAAAATACTGATGGTACTATTACTATTAATGCTGCTGGTGGAGGTTCTGGCGGTGGTGGATTAACCGAAGAAGAAGTACGTAATATTATTAATTCTATGCTTAATAATTATTATACTAAGCAAGAAATTAATGATATTATTGCAGGTCTTGAAGGTGGTGGTGGTTCAGGCGGAGATGGTACTCATAATGTTATGTCTACAACTCAACTTGGTGAAGCTAGAACAGGTAAGTATCTTATTATGAATAAATTTGCAGAAAGCGAAACTAAACCTAGTAGACTTGATGTAGATTTTAATTCTCTTTATACTGATATTAAAAATAAATTAGTTGGAGAAGGATTTGGATCAGGTGGTGGAAGTGGAGAAAGTGGCGGTGTTGCTGCTAGTCAAATTCAAGCTTGGATTGCTGCTGTTGTTCCTATTGGTTCTATTATGCTTTGGGATACTTCAACTCCTCCTAATGGTTGGGAAGTTTATACTGCTGCTCAAGGACGTTTTGTTATGGGTTATATACCTAATGGTATTAATATTTATAATAATCCTAAACAAGGAAATCTTAATTGGACAACAGTTCTTGAAAATATTAAAGATACTTATGACCCTGCTACTCCTGGTCGTAATATAAACGCATATGCATTTTATATTGATGGTACAGATTTACCTCTTCATCAACATGCTGTTGCTGTTGGTAAAGGAAAATGTGGTGATGGTAATCATCATGTTGTATCACCAGGTAACTGGCGTTTTGTATCTGGTGACTTAGATAATGATGTTCGTAATACTTGGCCTTATGGTACTGATAGAAATAGACTTGATAATCTTGGTATTAATCGTTCTACTAATTGGTATATGACTGGACCTAATATTAGTAATAATAGTGAAATGACTTGGCAACAAATAAGTGGTAATAGATGGACAGATAATTATCTTGCTATTAATAAACTTATGCCTACTATTGCTTTACATTATATTAAACGTGTTTCTAATCCGTGGTAATTATGGCTGAAGAAGAAAATGTTTTTGTTGGTACTAATTGTCAATCTTTTGATCCTAGTAAAGTTCAGTGTGATAAAGAAGGCAATATGCCAATTCATATACTAGATAAGTATTGTGAAGAAAATGATACTAGATATAATATATATCCTTTAACTGTTATTCAAGCTATATTTGATGGTAAAACTGGTACTAGACTAGATAGAATATTAGCTTCTTGTAATAGTGTTTATTTAACTTGGGAAGGTACTTTTGCTGATACTGTTAATAAACTTGATAAAATTTATCGTCGTAAAGGATATATTATTACTTATCGTGATGTAACTAATATTAATTGGACACAACGATATAATAGTGATGATATTAGCGATGCTGCTTGGACTAATCCAGATAATTGGGAGGGATGGTCTTTTGATACTGTTATTAAAGATTTAGCAAAAGCTCTTGAAGAAATATTTAGTAATATAGGAGATTATAAAGATTTTCTTGATATTATTACTGGTTTTATTAATGAGTTTGTTATTAATGTGTTTAATAATATTAATAATTATCCTCAACTAGTTGAAATTATTAAGAATAGTACAGTTGAAAGTTTACCTATTATTATTAAAGATATATTTAATAATATTAATGAGTATCCTGAACTTAAAGAGATATTTAATCAATATATTAAACAATGGACTGAATCTATCTTTAATAATATTTCTTCTTATCCTGCTCTTAATCAGTTTATAACTAATGCTATTAATACTCATGTAGAAACTACTATTGGTAATATATTTAATAATATTGATAATTATCCTGCGATTAAGAATCTTATTATTACTAATACTGTTAATAAAGTAGTTGATATATTTAAGAATATTAGTCAATATCCAGAATTACAAGAAGCTATACAGAATAATATTAATGAACGTGTTGATTATATATTTAATAATATTAATAATTATCCTGAACTTATTGGTATTCTTTCTGATTTAGTTTGTAATTGTGTTAAGAATATATTTGCTAATATTAATAATTATCCCGGTCTTGTTACTTGTATTAACAATGCTGTAAATAGTAGAGTTGATTATATTTTCAATAATATTGATAGATTTCCTATTCTTAAGAATCTTATTGAAACTAAAGTAGAAGCTAGAGTTACTTATATATTTGAACATATTAATAACTTTACTGAACTACTTAATGTTATTAAAGGTAATATAGAAAATATCTTTGATAATATTGATAATCATCCTAATCTTAAAGTTGTTATTGAGAATAAGGTTGAATCTACCGTTGAACATATCCTTAGTAATATAGATAATTATCCTATTATTAAAGAGAAGATTATTCAATTCTGTAATGAAGCTATTGAAGCTAAACGTGGTGTAGCAAATGGTATTGCTAGTCTTGATGGAGATGGTAAAGTTCCAGCAAGTCAATTACCAAGTTATGTTGATGATGTTCTTGAAGGATATTATGTTGATGAAACTCACTTTGCTGAAAAATATATTGATGATGCTCCTGTGTATTATATTCCTGAGAAAGGTAAGATTTATGTTGATATAAGTGAAGATACTGAATATAGTGGTAAAACTTATCGTTGGTCTGGAACTAAATATTCAGTTATATCTGAAACTTTAGCTTTAGGTGAAGTTACAGGTACTGCTTATGATGGTGGTAAAGGTAAGAAAACTACTGATATCGTTAATAGTTTACCTAAATATATTCCTAGTACACAAATTAAATTATATAGGTCATCTGGTGGAAATATCATAATTGGTTTACATCATTATGAATTTAATAATACAACAAATGTTTATGAAAGTAAATCTTTTAATGATGGTATAACATTTCCTATTGTTAGTAAAACTGAATCTGGAGTTATGTCTGCTGCTGATAAAGTTAAACTTGATGAAACTTTACCTAATCGAATTACTGAACTTAGTAATAATGTTTATACTAAAGAAGAAATTAATAATAAGTTTAATGATGTTCCAACAGTAGAAAATACTTATACTAAAGCTGAAGTTGATAAAGCTATTGCTGATGCTATTAAAGCTTTAATTCCTGCCGGTTATGAACTTGTTATTAAAAAGAAAACAACTTAATATTAATCATGGTGGTACTGAATAAGTGCCACCATTTAAAGTTTATAAAGTTATGCAAGATATTAATCAACAATTATATGAAAATAAAAGCACACCTGAAGGATTTATTCCTGTTTATGGTGTAGTTATTACTGTTCCTACTGGAATATATACTAATGGACAAAAAGATTTTACTTGTGATAAAACTTTTGATGAAGTAAAAGAAATATTATTAAAAGGCGGAAGTATTATTGCTATTGATAATAACAATAGTAGAATTAATTTTGATAGAATTGTTATAGGCGCTCATGATATTAGTGCTACGATTACTTATTTTTCTGCTGGTGGAATTAATAAAATTGATTTAAGTTGGGATAAAGGTATAGCTAGAGTTGGAGGTGAAGAAACTAAAAGTATTAATACTTTTGTAGTTATAAATAGTAATTCAATTATTAAGAGATATAATATTGATACAATAATTAATAAAGTATTTGATAGTGCTGATAATTCAGAAGTATTAGCTGCTATAAATAATATATTTACTAATTTTGGTAATTTTATTACTGCTATTTGTAATCCTAATTCTGTATTTTATAATGGTGCTGGAAATTTTAGTCTTAGATATAGTAGAGATGTAGTTGTAATAGTATGGAATGCAGATACATATATAGGGCATATTACTATTAACAATAAAGGTGCTTATACTTATAATACTATTCAAATAGTTGACCAAACTCTTTATAGATTATCTAAACTTACTATTGACCCAATAGTTAATCCTAAAATATGGGTTGGTACTGCTACTCAATATGCAGCTATTGCACAAAAAGATAATAATACTACTTATATAGTTAAATCAGATGTTTAAATTATGGCTATATATCAAGGAGATGTTGGAATACATGATATTAAAATTGGTAATATAGATGTATTTGAAATATATCAAGGTAATAAACTTGTTTATCCTGAAAATACAGATGTTACTATTACATTTAAATTGAATGTTTCCGGAACTGTTACTATTAATGGTTATACTCCTGTTATAAGTGAAAATAATACTAAATTTGTATTTACTATTCCTATTAAGACTAATTATACTGCTATTATTAGTGCTGAACATTATAAATCTCAAACTATAAATGGTAATAGTGGTTATTTACCTATAACTCATAATGTAGAATTAGAATGGAAACAAGAATTTATATCTTATACTGTTACTTTTCCTACTGATGGAGTTAAGGTTTTATTTGATGGAATAGAAAAAGGAGTTATAACTAATGGTAAGTTAGTTGTATTAATTGATGATACAGAAGCTAAAGATAGTTATATTGTTACATTTGAAGGTAGTAAAGCTAGTACATATGATACTAGTACATTGACAGTAGTTAATAGTAGTATAGCTAATACTGGTGGTGTTTATGATTTAAAACTTCCGACTAGTTCTGTTAAGAGTGGATATAAGAGAACTGACTATGCATCCTCCACGGGGAGTATAACCAAAGGTTCTACTTATGCTGGAACTTGGATTGAAACTGTTGTTAATCTTACTGCTAGTTTTACTAGTTCTACTACTTTAGGCAGTATAAGTAATAATGTATTAACTATACCTAATAATGAATCTACTAATACTAAAAGTGGAACTTTAACTGTTATATTTACTTTAGAAAATAAACAAACTAAAGAAGTTAGTGCAGCTTTAAATCAAGCTGCTGGTGCTAAAGTTTATACTGATTGGGTATTAGATTTACAAACTGATGGAACTAGTGTTGAAGCTAAAGGCGGTACTAGAACTATTACTGCTAATGTTGCCCGTAGAACTTATAAATGGAATAACACTGGTACTGTTTATAGTGAAACTGCTACTCCTACTCTTAGTATTAATGGTAGTGCTAGTCTTAGTGGAAATCAAATAAAATTTACATCAAATGAGAGCGTTTCAGCCCGTTCAGCGACACTTACAGCTAGTTATGTAGGATTGTCCAAAACGGTTACGATAACGCAACAGGCAGGCGCGAAAGTGTATTCAGCGTGGTCTGCTTGGGCTGTTTCTATCTCGGCAAGTACGCAAACCATAGGAGCAAGTGGAGGTTCGTCCACAATAACTACTAATGCTAGTCGTTCTCGTACTTGGACTTGGAATGGTGTTGGTACTACACATACTGATACTGAAACTGCTACACCTACACTTAGTGGTAGTGCTGGTGGATTTACTTTAAATGGTAAAACTGTTACTGCTAGTAATAATACTACAACAAATAGTCGTAGTATAACTATAACTGCTACTAGCAATAGTGTTTCTAAGTCTATTACTATAACACAATCTGCTGGAGCTAAAGTTTACAGTAATTGGTCAGCTTGGACAGTTAATATTAGTGCTGATAAAACTAGTATTGGTGCAACAGGTGGTACTGCTACTATATCAACTAGTGCTAGTAGAACTAGAAGTTATACATGGAATGGTGTTGCCGGTTCAGGTGGTACTGAAACTGGAAACGGTTCTCCAACATTAAGTAAAGTTAGCGGAAGTGGTAGTTGGACTAGTCCTAAAGTTACTTATGGAAATAATACTAGTACTAGTAGTAAATCAACTGTTATTCGTGCTACTATTGATTCTATTACTAAAGATATAACTATTAATCAATCTGCTGGAGCTAAACAATATAGTGCTTGGTCTGCATGGACAGTTAATATTTCTAATAGTGGAAATGTTGCTGCTAGTGGTGGTAGTTCAAATATAATTACTTCTGCAAGTAGAACAAGAACTTGGACATGGAACGGAGTTAGTGGAAGTGGTGGAACTGAAACAGGAACTGGAACACCTACTCTTAGTAAAGTTAGTGGAGCTGGTTCTTTTGCTAGTAATAAAGTAAGTTATGATAATAATACTTCTACAAGTGCTAGAAGTACAGTTATTAGAGCTACAATAGATTCTGTAACTAAAGATACTACTGTAATTCAAAATGCTGGTGCTAAAACTTATAGTAGTTGGGGAGCATGGTCTATTAGTTTAAGCGCTAATGTAACAACTATTGCTGCTGCTGGTGGAAATGCTACATTATCTACTTCTGCTACTAGAAGTCGTACTTGGCAATGGAATGGTACAGGAACAACTTATACTGAAAATGCTAGTGGTTCTCCAACATTAAGTAAAGTTAATGGTGCTGCTTCTTTAAGTGGTTCTACTGTTAGTTATGGAAATAATACTTCTACTAGTTCTCGTAGTTCTGTATTTAGAGCAACAATAGATAGTGCAACTAAAGATATAACTATTAGTCAATCAGCTGGTAGTAAATCATATGGCAGTTGGTCTAGTTGGTCTGTATATTGTAATGCTAATAGTTATACTGTTCCAGCAACAGGAGGCTCTGTTACTATTAATTATGGTGCTTCTCGTTCTCGTAGTTGGACTTGGAATGGAGTTGCAGGCTCAGGTGGAACTGAAACAGAAAATGGTACTCCAAGTCTTAGTGTAGGAAGTGGTGGCGGAACTTTAAGTGGTAATACTTTAAGTTATAGTAATAATACTAGTACAAGTGTTAGAAGAACTAGAGTTACTGCAAATTATAATGGCGCTATTGACTTTTGTGATATTGAACAAAGAGCTGGAAGTAAAGTTTATGGTAATTGGTCTGGATGGTCAGTTAATATTTCTGCTAGTCCTACTAATATTGCTGCTGCTGGCGGTAGTTCTACTATTACTTGTAATGCTACTCGTAGTAGACAATATACTTGGAATGGTATTGGACAAAATTTTCCTGAAACTGAAAATGGTAGTCCTACATTAAGTAAATCTGGAGATGGTACATTAAATGGTACTACTAGTGGAAGTAAACTTACTTACGGTAATAGAACTGCTACAACAAGTAGAAGTACAACTGTTACTGCTACTTATAGTGGAGTTAGTAAATCTATTAATATTACACAATCTGCTGGTGCTAAGTCTTATAGTGCTAAAGTATATCATACTAAATATTATGGTACTAATCCTGATGGAAGTGGATTAGATTTTACAGGTTATCCTTATACTAATGAAATTGATACAGTTGCTGATGCTAATACTATATCTATAAGTGTTTATTATAGGTTATATACAACTCAACTTTGGACTTGGAATGGTGTTGCTGATTCAGGCGGAACTGAAACTGTATATTATAATCCGGATGATGTAAATGTAACAAATAAAGTTAATTGTGATGTATCTGTTGCAAATGCCTTTAATTATGCTAGCATGATTATAATAACGTTTAAACTTTCTGCAAATAATTCTGATACAGCAAGAGAATATAAAATTGAATGGAATTGGTTAAATCATAATGTTATTACAAAAGGAACACAAAGAGCAAATCCCATGCGTGGTAGACTTGTTATTAAAAATGATTATTTTACTAGTCAAAATATTGCATTACCTATTTATTTAGATAGTGAAAATGTAGATTCAATATATAAAGGAGAAGCAAGTTATAATGATATTAAGAAAACTCCTATTAGTGTTTATGTATATATTCCTACTAATATTTCTATAATGAACGCTGGTAAATTGCAATTTTGGTTTGAAAATAAAGATGGTGGTGGCAGTAAATATACTTGTACTTTAAGTCATGTTAGTACACCTTCAAATAATGTTTCTGTATCTAATAGTAATAATATTATTAGTGTTACTGCTAATACAACTACTTCTTCATTTACTATATTATGCCAATTTACTATGACTTCTAATAGTACAGTATTTAATGTAAGAGTTTTAATTGAACCATGATGAAAATACTATTTAATATAACAATATTACTAATGCTTATATTGTTTATTTACTCATTAAAGTTATTTAAATTAATCACATAATTATGAACAATAAACAACTATATGAAAAGCTGGGTCAGAATAGTTATGATAAAGTATTTCCTATTACTTATCTTCAAAATATTCTTGACAAAGATACAAATAATGATTTAACTGTTGTTCTTTCTCGGTTTAATCATTTATGGATTCCATATCAAGGAACTAGAGTTAATACTCGTAAAGCTGTTCCTGCTATTTTTAGACGTAATAGTCTTACTATTAGCTATTATGACGCTGAACATAATCTTTCTGTAACTGAAAGTTATATAGGTAGTAATCTACAAGCTGGTGTTGAAACTAGTTGGGTTTCTGATGATAATTGGACAAAAATTCTTAGTGAAAAGTATCTTGAAGAGAATGGAGCTAAGATTCCAATTGCTAATGGAACTATTGATTGGGATATGCTTAATGAAGCTCTTAAACAAATGATTGCAGGAGATGATAAAGTTAATATTATTAATTATCCTGATGAAGAAGATATTACTATTAGATTAAGTCCAGGTTGTTGTAATGTTAATCGTCTTAGTCTTAAAGATAGACCTTATGAACCTGAATATAAAAGTGGTAAAGGATATAAAATAATTCGCAAGGTCTTACTCCCCGTGGAGGATGATGCAAGTAATGCAGAACAGCTTTTATTTGATGGTTTTCTTGATGATACTTATTGTGAACAATATGGTCAAATAATTCTTAATACTGATAAATATGAAGTTATTAGAACAGATTTAGGTAATACTGCTGGTATTTATTATGATACTTATCATAAATTATTTGTTCTTAGAGTTAAGACTATTAATGATGGAGTTGGATTTTATAATTATTATACTAGATGGACTATTGTAGAACCTACTGATAGAGTTCATCCTCTACGGGGGGTCAACACTGCTGACTATGGAAATAGTGAAGATTATAATATTTATAATACTTGTCTTTCTGATGAACGTCCAAGACTTGGTATTATATATGTTAATTCAGTAGATAATATTAAATATTATTTTAATGAAGAAAATCTAGTTCAAGTTAAGAATAATATTTATCTTAATTATAAAGCTGTTCTTACTCAAGATATGCTTAACGAAGAAAATACTCGTTATATTATTCGTTATGCTTTTGATTTAAGTGGTAAAATTATTACAATGCCTGTTGGTTGTGAACTTGTATTTGAAGGTGGTATTATTGAAAATGGTACTATTGATTTAAATAAATGTAAACTTACGGGTATGGTTGGTGAAGAATCTGAATATCTTCCTAATGTAACTTGTAGTAATTGGGCTAAAGGACAGATTGAATATCGTAATGGAAAGATTTGTTATTGGAATGGTACTGAATGGAGAGTAATGGGTGATACTTCTTCTATGGAAAGTTATACTAAAGAAGAAATTAATAATATGTTTAAAAATTATTATACTAAATCTGAAACTTATAATAAAGAAGAAGTTAATAATTTACTTAATGGATATGTTACTAATAATACATTTAATAACTTTAAAGAAGAAATAAATCAAACTATTACTAATAGTGTTAATCTTGATAAGATTCAAAAAGCTATTAATGATGGCTGCGGAGTTAATATGACTATGCCTAGTGCAAATAGTAATAAACTTAGTCTTCCAATTTGGACAGGTACTGCTACCCAATATGCAACTATTACCCCAGTTGCTGGAATGACTTATAATATTGTTGATGAGTAATGAGTTTAACTCTTGGACGTCAAGGAGGAATTGCTCAACCTCTTAAGAAGCGTACAGTAGGTCAAACTAATATTGCTCATGTTTATGATGGTGCTAATCATATTTGGCCTACTTCTGTTATTCATTTTAGTGATTTTACTAGTGTCCAACTTAGATACATTTGGGGTAGTGATGATGGTCGAGATTTGGACACTAAATCATATTATGTTAATTCTCCTATTGATAATTTAAACTATGTAGCTGTTGGTTGGTCTTGGAATTTAAGTCAAATTCCTTATCTATATTGGGGTGGTGATAATACTGACTCAGGTGCTGAATGTGTTATGTTTAATATTGAATCTATGATTGGCCTTGAAGATAAAATGCCTGATATAATGAAAATGAATCTTTGCGCTAATTGGTTTGGAAGTTTAAGTAGAGGTCATGTTACTGTTGAATGTACTGCTTATAAAGGTGGGGTTATTGTTCATGCTTGGCAATTAAAGAATCATGAAATTGATGTTGATAATAGAGGAATGTTTATTTTTCCTTTGGCTGATGGAACTATTAATATGCCTGATGGACATGGTGGCTATAAAGAATGTTGGTATGGTGAAGTTATTAAAAGAGTTGCTAAATCTAATAATGAAGTAAAATATTTTAGAATTAATCCTGTTAATGATAAAATTATTGGTTTAGATAATATTAAAATAATTCGTCATGGTGGTGGTTATATTCATAATGATGGTTATTGTTGGTATGAAAATAAACCTAATGATAAATATAAAGTTTGGAATAATCAAGTTAATACAACTGGTACTCCTTTAACTCTTGATAAGCCAACTCTTAATATAACTAGTGATGATAATTATAGTTATGAATATCATACAGTTTTGTTAAATGAAGATAACACTGTTTATAATGATAATTATACTGATAACTATAAATTTAGATTTGGTTTTGTTGCAGGTAATTCTGAATTTAGAGGACAACAAACTATTCAATGTTATGTAGGTACACAAGGCGGTAAAGCTGATGATGGTAAGACTTCAATAGGTGAAATAAAATATACTAAACTTAACAAAATTGGTGAATTGACAATATATAGTCCTATTGAAAGTTAAAATAATGTTAATTACCAAACAAAGATAACGGTTTAAGCGTTATAGATTATGTAGTTCAAACTACAAGTATTAATCTATTTTTTAACTTAAACCTTAATTTATTATGTAAGTAATTGAAAAAGTGAAAGTTGTTCCAGAGGGCTATAATGGTGCTGGAATGAATTATGACAGTTGTAATCGTCGTGATGTAAACGGTAAAGCTAATGCAGGTTTAACCCTTGGTATTATCGGTACTGCACTTGGCGGTTTGGCTTTGTTTGGTAACAGACGTTCTACTCCTGCTAGTATTTTAGGTGGTGCTGGTGGTGGAATGTTAGGTGATGGTTCTACCAATATTAATGTACTTGGTGCTACTGCTGGTGGCGGAAACGGTGCTCCTACTGCTTTTCAAGCATGGGAAAAATCTTGTGAAGATACTTTAGCTCTTCAAGGTGGTCTTTATCAATGGGCTTTGGCTCAACAAAATCAACGTTTTGAAGATAGAGAACGTCTTAATAGTGAATTGTTTGGTGTTTATATTGATGGACGTAATCGTACTGATGCTCTTATTGAGAAAAATAACACTGACCATTTTAATCTTTACAAATATACTCGTGACGCTGATGATGATATCCGTAAAGAATTATCTGATTTGAAAGCTGAATTGGCTGTTACTAAAGCTATTCGTCCTTATCAAGATAAACTTATCCAATGCGAAATGGAAAAGATGTTTACGGCTGGTATCAACTATACTGATAGAAAAACTTGTAATGTTATCTATGGTGTAGTAACTCTTCCGAATGAACCTACTGTTACAGGTCTAGTTGGGCGTAATGCTTATGGATGCTTACCATGTGGTTTTACTCAACCTGCTAGTGAAACTCCTGCTCCGTAATATTACTAAGTTTGATTAAGAACATTAAATTCAAAGAGATATGATACCTGTTAATCAATTCATACTAGGTGGTAGTGACCCTTTACTATATCCTAGTGAAAAAATGACTAATAGCATTGATGAACAAATTGCTTTTCTTCAAAGTCAAAAACAAGCAATTAATGAAGCTTATCGTCGTAACGCTATTCCTAATGCAAATAATGGTGTAACACAAAATCAACAGGTAACTCAACAACCTACTACACAAGGAATTTGGGATGCTATTGATGCTGAAATTGCACCACTTACACAAGAACAACAAAATATGCTTCTTAATAATCAAGACTATGTAAATAACTATAATGCTTTACAAAGTATGGTTCAAGCAGAAGTTCTTAATTTAGTTAGAGGAAAAATCGAAGCTAGTGAAGATGGTAAACATTTACTTGAAGAACAACTTAAACTTGTTAAGTTGCTTAAGAGTAAAATTGTTGAAGTTACTAACAAAGAAATGGAATTGTTTAAAGCTTTTAAAGAAGCTAGTAAAACTAATCCTAATTTAACTTATGGAGAATTTTTAAAGAAGTAATATTATGGTTGAAATTAATAGTGTAAAAGAGGTTATTAAAGATTATATTGTTAAGCAATTAATATCTATGGGTGAAAGTTCTCCAGCTATAAGACTTTTAACTCCTTTAGCTAAAAGAGCTATTATGAATAATATTGATAGTTTTGACAAATTCTTAAAGCCTATTGCAGATAAAGATGGTATGATTGATATTGAAGGTATATTTGATGAAGAAATGGAAATTATTAATAATATTGATAATTTTGATTTTGATATACCTTTCATTGGTGGCGGTAATATTTCTAAAGGTATTATATCTCTTGAAATTCCTTATGTGAATAAAATTATTGCTCTTAATCAAACTGATTTAGAAGTTTTAAAAGAATCATTAATCAGTTTAAAAACAAAGTAATATTATGAGAGAAATGCCTTATATTGAACCTTATCGTATTGACGGTCGTCGCGATGGTGGTCGAGGTATTCTCGATGAATTTCGTGAATTTCTTGATGCTCGTGGAGGACGTGGCGGTAGAGGTGGTAGAAGCGGTCGAGGTGGAATGAGAAATCGTATTGGTTATGATACTTATGATACTTATGGTCGCCCTAGTCATAAAGATGACAAAGAAGAAAAGATTTTAACTATGCTTATGAGTGGTGGATACAATGATGGTGAATATCATTTTGATGAATATGAAGCTAAAGAAGTTGTAGAACAAATGTATCATGTTAAAGACAACAAGAAATATGTTGGTGAAAAATATGATATGAATAAAGCTCATGAGATTTGTGAACGCTATAAAGAAGTATTACCTAACGATGTTGAACCTTGCGATGTTTATGTTGCAATTAATGCTCAATATCATGATTATGCTAAATTGTTTGAAGAATGGTTTGGTGGTAATATAGATAATAAAGTGTTTGAAAGTGCTATTACATTTTGGTTTAAAGATGTAGATTTTGATGGTGATAAAGTGTGGGAATATTTTCACATGAATAACTAATCATTATTGTAAAACTATAAAAGGGAATTATCTTCGGATAGTTCCCTTTTTTATTTATCTAAATTTTAGTATGGACAAATTTATTGATGTAATTGTAGATGGAATCCTTAGTAATTTTGATTTTGGATTTATGTTTATTGTTAATGTTCTAACTTATATTATTATTAAAACTATTGATTATTTTAATGGTGATAATAAAGTTCCTACTTGGCAAAAAAGATGTGTATTAGTTATAAGTATTGCTGCTATGATTGGTATTTATATTGCAGCTGGTTATGATAATACTATTATGCTTGTTAATAGTGCTATTCTTGCTCCTGTGTTTTGGAGTTGGGCTGTTAGTCCTATTCTAAAGAAACTTGGAGTTGGTTATAAAGATATTGATAATACTATTGGTTGATATTGTATGATGATTATTAGCTAGGCTCGACTAACTGATTCAGACCTACTATATCCTCTACGGGAAGTATAGCTTGCCGAATTTGGCTAGTTTTAAGCCTAGCTGATTAGTTATACACGATTGAATAAAAGTCTTACTGTAAGCCTAAAAAGTGGCTCTATGGACGTACATAAATATTTACAATATTAAATTTCAAAATAGTAAAGTTATGAGAGTTATTAAGACTAAACATTTTCCTTTTGGTGGTTATAAAGCTATTAATCTTTTTGGTATTGTATTTACTAAAGGAGAATTAAGTAATAGAGAACTTAATCATGAAGCTATTCATACAGAACAAATGAAAGAAATGTTATATATCTTTTTCTATATATGGTATGGTATTGAATATCTTATTATAAGACTATTTCATATTAAGCAACATGATGCTTATAAAGATATAAGTTTTGAAGAAGAAGCTCATGCTTTTGATAATTATGCTAATTATATTAGTGAACGTAAACATTATACTTGGACTAAATATCTAGGTATTAATAGTTCTAAGACTGCCTAATTAAAAAATGTTAATAATATAGTTAAACTACTTGTTATTAACAATATAATTTATATTTGTAACAAACTAAATTCTAAAGATATGGAAGATGATAAAAGAGTTAATTATAAGTTAGAAGCTATTAGTAAACTTATTAATAATCTTAAACTTAGTATTTCTGGTAATAAAGAACATGATGAACTTGGAGAAAATAATGTTATAGTTAATCTTGATGAAATTAGTCAAAAGATTACTGAATTACATGACATGGTTAAAGCTGAATTTGATGAGTTTGAAAATCAACATAAAAGTGAATCAGATGAAACTCAAACTCTTCTTAATAATCGTTTTGACAAAATTGATGCTAAATTAGATAGTATTAAATCTGCTATTGATAGTATGAAAACTACCATTGGTGCTAAACTTGATACTGTTAATTCTACTATTAATAAAGCGAATACGGATATAGTTGCTGCAATTAATGCTATGAAAACTAGTAATGATACTAAAAACGATACTATAATTACTGCTCTTCAAGGACTTGTAACTAAAGTTAATCAAAATACTAATAATATTAATTCTCTTGATAGTCGAGTTGATGCTCTAGAACAAGCTTAATATGAATTTTAATTTAGTAGAAATGTATAATGGTTTGTTAAGATTTAACAAGCATATACTAAATGAACTTGCAGAAGGACTTAAACATCTACCTAATTTAGATGGAGTATCTAAAGGGGATAGTTTAATTATTAATGAACAAGGTAATCCTGCTTGGGGTTCTACTGCATTTATTCCTACTTTTGAAAATGCTGCTTATGGTATTGAATGGACTAAAGATGATAATGATATAATCAGAATTGGTAATGCTAAATTTCATAGAGAACTTCCTATTCAAAATAGACTTAAAGGTTGTGTCTATAATGAAAAGAAAATCAGTTATTTCCTTAATCCTACGGGTTGGGCTAAACCTCTTGAAAATGGTATTATTCCTCCTCTTGATGGAAGTGATGGCGATGTTGGGGTAAGAGTTCCAGAGTTTTATATGTGTGTTAAAGATACTGGCACTAAATATCAACTTTGGATAAGTGATTTTAATATTGATGGGACATTTACTAGAGTTCATCCTTTTATTATAAGTCATACCAAAACTATGACTAGAACTAGAGAAGATGGTAAAGAAGAAGTATTTAGTGCTTGTATTAAACCTGATGATACTAGATATTTAGGAGGAAATAAAAGTTCTTCTGTTAACGCTATTAAATTACAAGGTAGACCTAGAACTGGTATTAATTACGATAAAGCCAATGAATTTTGTGCTAATCGTGGAGATTGGGTTACTATGATTGATTATCTTGAATATTGCGCTATACAAGCTCTTTGTTATATAGAGTATGCTAGTTTTGATAATCAAGCTGCATTAAATACTAATTTAACTAGTGACGGATTTAAACAAGGAGGACTTGGTGCTGGTGTTACAAATTTAAATTGGGATAGATGGACAGTTTTTAATGGCAATAATCCTATTGTACAAACTTATTGGACTGCTGAACATAATATTGGTAATGGCAGTACAAATGGTGACCATTATGAACTAGGAAATTATAATACAGATGGAAGTAATTTAAGTACTTATCCTGCTGTTTATCGTGGTATTCTAAACTTTTTTGGTGATATATGGACATTTATTAGAGATATAGTTGTTATTAATAAAGATAAAGATTATAATGCAGTATATCTTCTTAAAAAAGGAGTTAACCATTCTGATGTTACAAAAGATAATGTTAATGAAAAATGTTATTTAATTGGGCATCAAGCTAATACTAATAATTTTATTACTGAATTTGATTTTCAAAGAGGAGTTTATTTTATTCCTAATAAAGTTGGAAGTAATAAAAAAGCTGATTATAATTGGATAAGAGGTAGTAATGGACAAGATACAGATAAAGCTGTTCGTGTGCTTCTGCTTGGCGGTGGCGCTAATGACGGTTCTTGGGCTGGCTCTGGTGACTTTCATTCTGTTTGGGTTCGGTCGGGTTCTGATGCTCATGTCGGCTTCTTTACTACTGTTAAACTTGATTAAATAAGTCCACGTGGAACTGTTGCTAGGAGTAGTTGGTTAATTAATTTGTTTTCTGTTTTTGTATTTCTCGATACTACTCCTACAACAGTTTATTATGATATTATTTAAGGTTATATTTCTTAGAATGATTGACATTTAGATATAGTGCTTCTGCTTAGCAGTAACGCTAATAACAGTTCTAAAGCTAGCTCTAGTAACTTTAATTCTAATTGAGTTCAGTCAGATTCTAATGCTAATGTCGGCTTCTTTTATATAATTCCTGAAACTAATAAGTATAAAACTAATATAAATATTATTTTGGGAAGTATAACCTTACCTCTTGGTAAAAGATAACGTTATTTAGAAACTAAAAGTGTTGGTAGTGATATTCACGAAGGCTCTTATATAAATTATATAAATATGAAAAGATATAATGGTTTGCATGATAAACTATGTACTATTGAAAATATTGAAGTTGCTGATGATAACGCAAGAAAGAATAAAAATAAGAAATATGGTATTAATAAACATGATAAAAATAGACAATATGAAAATGAAGATTTAGTAGATAAACTCCTTAATCTTAAATATAAAACTTCTAAATATAGTCTTTATAAAATATATGAACCAAAGGAACGTATAATTTATAGACTTCCTTATTATCCAGATAGAATTGCTCATCATGCTATAATGAATGTTGTAAAAGATATTTGGACAAAAAGTTTTATTCATAATACATATAGTTGTATTGAAGGAAGAGGTATTCATCTTTGTGCAAGTAATCTTAAAAGAGATTTAAGAAAATATCCTAATGAAACTACATATTGTCTTAAATTAGATATTAAAAAATTCTATCCTAGTATTCCTCATAATGGTCTTAAAGAATGTATTAGAAAAAAGATTAAAGATAAAGATTTTCTAATTATTCTTGATGAAATTATTGATTCTACTGATAGTGTTCGTAATACTTCTTCTAAATTAACTGGAAAAGAAGGTGTTGGAGTTCCTATTGGTAATTATCTATCTCAATACTTTGCTAATCTTTATCTTAGCGAACTTGACCATTTATGTAAAGAAGAACTTAAATGTAAATTTTATTATCGCTATGCTGATGATATAGTTATTTTAAGTAATGATAAAGATTTTCTTCATAAAGTTCTTATTTATATTAAATTATATATTCATACTATTGGATTGAAAGTTAAAGATAATTATCAAATATATCCTGTTGATAGTAGAGGAATTAATTTTGTTGGTTATGTATTTTATCATACTCATGCTCTTATTAGAAAATCTATTAAATACAAAATTATAAGACTAGTAAATAGTTATTTAAATAGAGAAATTGATAGAAAAGAATTTAAAATTAGAATGTGTGCTTATTATGGATGGCTTAAACACGCTAATACTAAAAATCTTCTTTATAAAATTCAAAGTCTTACAGGTGTTAGATATTCTAATTGGGATGGTAAAAGAACTAATATTGCTAAATATTATAATAAATACGTTAGAATAATTCAAGTTATTAACTATGCTAAATATTTTAGAATTAATTTTATTAGAAATGGTAAAGCTTATTATGCTGATAGTAGAGATAAAATTCTATTTTATTCTATACATAGACTTAATCATTTTCCTATTACTTTTAAAATTACTAAATATGATTGGCGTATTTATACTAAAAGTAAAAAAGAAAAAGTTAAACCTCAAACATAATATATTATGACTAAAGATAAACTTAAAGACGATATTATTAGAACTATATGTTGTTTAAATAGTGATATATCTATTGAAGGTAGAGAACTTTTAATTAAATTATTAAATTCTATTGTTGATTATACTAATAATACTAAACTTGAACAAGAACTTGCTCAACTTCAACAAAAATATAATGAATTAGTTACAAATATTAATGAAGTAGAAAAATTAGCTAATGATACAAAAACAAAACATAATTCTTTATATTCTGATATTAGTAATAATCTTAAGCCTAAAGTAAATAATATTGATGAAAGAGTAACTGCATTAGAAAATTCAAGTCAATCTTAATATGGCTAGTCTTAATCAATTAGTTAGTGAATTTGCTCATGCTGTTGGCAATCCTAATAGTATTCCTCTTAGACGTAATCTTCGATATGCTATTCTTCATGGTCGTAATGAACTAATTCGTAAAAGTTATGAAAATCATAAATATGTTGATAAAGGTTTGCAACAACGTATTCGTGTTTCTATTGTTAATGTTCCTGATGGTGATTTATATAATAGTCAAACTCTTGGACTTCCTGCAATTAAACGTACTAAACAAGAAGTTCCAAAGCCAGTTAGACTTATTAATAACTTACCTTTCCAATCAATTAGAACTACCGGACATACTGGGATAGAAATACCATTTGCAAAAGAAGCTAGTGCTAAGTTTTATCATTATCTTGCAGGTATGTGTAATCTTCCTGTTTATGATTATATTAATGGTTATATTTATTTCTTTAGTAATAATAAAGATTGGTTTCAAAATATAGGTTCTATTATTATTGAATCTCCTTTTGAAATTCCTTATCTTGTTCCTACTGAAACTGTCGAAAAAGCTAAAGATGTAAATTATGGCCCTATTGATGATGAAGCTAAATACGATGATGATGAATTTCTTATTCCTGAAGATATGATTGGAGCTCTTAAAGAGATTGTATTTAAACGTAATCTTATTGAAGTTCCTCGTCAAACAAATGAAACTCCAATTGATAATCTTGTAACTAGATAAACTATGATTAAAGATATAGATATTAGTCATTATTATAAAAAGTTTATTGAAACTTCTAATGACGATATGGCAAAATATAATAAAGAGCTTGAACTTATAAATAAGATGAAGGCTGATTGCCGTTCTTATATTAAAAGTAAAAATCAAGTTATTAAAGATGATTTAAAAATTAATCTTAATGAATATGGGTTTCAATTTCTTAATGATGATATAGAACTAATTAATAAACTAGAGCAATTAATTAATAATAGGCTTAGTTATACAGTTGGAGAAAGACGTATTGTTCTTCTCCAACTTTTGCGTTATTGCAACTTAGCTAAAAAAGCAAATGATTATATTATTGCTCTTAAACTTGCTACAAGACGTTCTGAATTAAGTCTTTCTGATTATAAAAAGTATATTCATAGATATTATAGCTACGGTGTTCATAAATGTGTTCTTGAAGGTTATGCTTATCATTTTAAATATGAAATTGGTGATTTAGTTATTAATTTTTGGAGATATAGAGATAAACCTAGAGATACTTATGTTGATTGGAACGCTACTAGACTTAAGAAACAAGAAATTATTGATGCTGGTCTTAAACCTTATGATAAAGAAGAAGCTGAAATATATAAAATTCGTGGACTTAAATATGATGGTATTCCTTATGTAGTTTATAAAACTAATAAAGAGTTTTATGAAATACAACTTATTAATAATGGAACTCATAGTTATAGTGCTATTAAATTTAAGTATGCTAATTATATTAATAGAGAGCTTCGTGGTAAAGATGCTAAACAACTTAATTCTGAATGTAAAACTGTTGATGATATTTTTAATCTTAAACTGGGATTAAGAAGTAAACTTCTTGTTTATCTTGAACGAGAACCTAATGCTCCATTTAAATATATTAGAAATGTTAATCAACAAAAGTATGAACGTGGAGCACATAATAATGGTAATAAAACTAGATATAAAAACTAATATTATGGCAAATAATAAAACGATTACGATAGAACATATTATTGGTAAACTTGATAATGATTTCAATCCAGATAATAGCGATTGGATTCCTAGAGTTCCTGCTTGGTGTGTTGATGCTATGAATGAACTTAAAGTTCTTCGTAAAATTGATAAGAAAATGAAACTAACCGTCATTAATAAGATAGCTAAAAGTAAATGTTGTCTTATTGATGACGGTCTTAAAGTATATGATAGTAATGGTTGTGAAGTACCTAGAGCTGATAGTAGTAAGTATAGATGTAATGATACTGAATCTGCTCCATCCTCTACGGGGGGTCAAGCGGAGGACGAAAGTCCGGAGCGTGCTACTGATAAAAACTATCTTGGTATGCCTGATGATTGTTGTCCTAATGGTTCTAGAACTAGAGAAGTTATTGATACCGGTAAAGTAGGGTGTAATCCTGTTGTTTATACACTTCATAACAATACTGAATGCCCAAGATGTCAGCATGAAGTTCATTCTCATTGTCAGACCCCCCGTGGAGGATATGATAAGTCAAATCATAACTATATTCTTATTGGAGGTAATACTATTGAACTTAATTTTAATGATACTTGTATAACAGTTGTTTATAAAGATATTGAAACTCAATATAGTGATAATTATCATTGTGAAGTTCCTGTTATACCTGCTAATGGTAAATTAATTCAAGGTCTTGCTTATTATTGTATGGCTCGTATGCTTATGAGAGGATATAAACATCCTGTGTTTAATCTTTCTGCTAGTCAATATGGAACTAATCCTTTCTATCTATGGGAAAGTATGAAGAAAGATATTAAGACTAGTATTTTATTAGATGAACAAAGTGATGATGATAGTGGTTGGAACGAGTTCTTTTATAACTTTACTTTTCCTAAATAATTATGAATATACAAAAGAAACTTAGTCTTAATAAACATCCTGGCGATTGTGTTCCTTATTCATTAGTTGCTGCTAAAAATGTTAAAGTAAGTAATGATGGAAGGATGATTGTTAATGAAGAAGGGCTTGAAGATTGTAAAGTAATTGCTAACGCTATTCATGAAGATGGTATTAATAATTTTAAAATAGTTGGTGTTATTCCTACTAGTACTGAACTTATTTTATTTGTTGTTAATATTGATTCTAATGAGTCTTATATTTATAGATATAATGAACAAGCTGATAATTGTTATAGAGTAAATAGTAATTGGAAATATAATGGTGGAAAAATTAAAGGAACATATACTTATAATGTTAAAAATCATCTTATTATAGCTATTGCAGAAAGTAATGCTTCAGTTGATGTTCCTCTTAAAACTATTAATATTGATTTAGATTCTGACCGTCCTGATTCTGAAATGTCTATTATTCCTCAAATAACATTACCTACTATTAGTAATCTAAACTATGTTAGTGGTGGTGCTTATAAAGGATTTTATTTTCTATTTATTCGTTATAAAATTGATAAAACTAATTATACTAAATGGTATAGTATTGGATTTCCTATTTTTAATGATGTTATAATACCACAAGTTATTAATAAAGTTTGTTTTAGAAAAACTAATGTTTATGAACCAAAAGATGAGCCAAATGGTTATTGTTATGGTAATACTGATTCATTTAGTGATTCTAAAGATATATGTAATCAAACTTTTGAAATAAGTATTAGTGGAGGTCGTTCAGGACTTTATCAGCTTGGTTTTATTGTATGTAAAAAGGATGGCACTCAAGCATTTAGAACTGATGATTTAAATAATAATATTTTTAAATTTAGTAGAGATATTCTTGTTAAGTACAGTGTTTCTGATTTAACTACTGATTATTATAATTATTATAATGTTGGTAATATTATTAATTATAAAAATAGAGTATATATTGCTAATTATAATGAACATACTGATAATGATAATAGGACTTTAAGTAATGGTAAAACATTAGAAGAAGCTGTTAAAGATATTACTATAAAACTTCGTAATAAAGCTGTTAATGCTTATTATAATGATTATACTACTGTCAATGCAGTTAGTGAAAAAGGTCCTTATTTTAAAATGGCTAGTCTTCAAATTACTGGTACTGCTGATTGGCAAATTAAGGATATTGATAAAGTATTTAATAATAATCAATATCCTTTTCGTACTTTTAAAACATTATTTAATGATACTGTTATTCAAGGTATTGCAGCTCATGAATATTTAAAAATTAATTATAATACTAAAATAAAAGTAGGCAGTAAAGGTAGTCATAATCTTAAAGAATATCTTGCTTGTCATTGTTTTATTATCCCTACAAGTTATAAATATGAAAATAATCAATCTGTTTATACTTTACCTAGTACAGTTAAAATAGCTTGTTATGTTTATAACGGTGTTGGATTTACAGAAGATGCTGTATTTACTAGTGGGCAAGTATTATTTGGAGATACTATATTTGATATTGATAATTGTAAAATGAGAATTACTCATTCTATTATTGAACCTAGTTATGATTTTAATGAACGTAAAAAGAACGATACTCTTATTCCTGGAGAAGTATATAATTTCTTTATTCATTTTGTTGATAAATATGGTGATGCTAGTAGAGGATATAAATTGTCAAATAAAGATAAGTATATAAATAATATTGTTAATGATGGTTCTCATTGTACTATAATTACTTTTAATTGGAATAATCAAGGTAATGGTAATATTCCATATTGGGCTGTTATTAGTGGGGATATTCCAATATCTAGTATTAGCACTAATGTTAAAAGATATATTGCTAATCATAAAATTGTAGTTTATACTGCTGAACCTATTAATAATCCTACTACTAATATATTACTTAATAGTTCTGGGGAACTTGAAGCTAGTAACAAAGATGAACTATATACTCTTATATCTAATTATTTTATTGATTATAAAGATAAAGATAAATACAATGATTTATATGTTTATCAAGTTATAAATAGTGGTAGTTATACTCCTTGTAGCAATCAAGTAATAGGTGCTATTGGTGTTGATAATGAAGCTAAGTTTGGTTATTATGAAAATATTAATGGCGATGAATTATTTAGAATACCTGATTTAATATTTGATTCTGAAGTTGTTGGTGGAGAACATATTAGAGATTTTGTATATAATATGAATAATACTTTTAATAAGTTTTATATTCGTGCTAATATTGATACTACTTTATGGAATCAAATTAAAGAACTTGGTTATGTTGGATGGTTTATTAGTTATGAGAAAGTTGAACCTATTACTAGATATACCGGATTATTAACTAGAAAAGATTATTGTAATATAGCTAGTAATGTTACTTGGCAAGATGGTAGTTGGGGTACTAAACCTGGTTTTGTAGCTAATAATTTTACTAGTGATAAATGTTATTTATATAGTGGTCGATTTGATATTGATGATAGTATTAAATATGATTTTAATATTATTCGTATTGATGGTAAATGTAAATTTGAACCTTATAAAGAGAAACATGATGTAGTTGATATGGTAGTTAATACTACTTATCCTTATAGTTATAATATGCCAGTTATAGGTGTAATTAGCAGAAATGAATATAAACCTATTAATAATTATAAATTAGTAGTTGCTGATAGTGTTGTTGATAGTAGAGCTGGAAAAGGAACTGCGCTTGAAATGGATGATTATAAGGAATTGCTACTTGATGCTGAAACTATGTTTCTCGCAACAGTTCTTAATTGTACTAAAAATATCTATACTAGTAAAGAAAAAGAACTTGTAAGACTTAATGATGTTTGTTATAATGGTGGAACTTATTCTATTGAACATGGATATAATGGTAGAATGACTTACGATGGCGTTCTTATTTATAATGATAATGGAGTTATAATGAATGAAGGTAATTATAAATTATATACTCCTACTAATAATCAATATTATTATAGTGGTGATGAACCATGTTGGTTTGATATTCCATTTAATGTTTATGTTCAATTTCCTTTATATAATGATAAATTCTTTGAAAGTAAATGTTTTAATAATGAACCCAGTAAGATAGCTTTTAGTATTAAAGAGGAAACTGATAAAAAAAGTGTTGCTTTTGGTACATTTGTAGAACCTAAGAATAGTGTTGATTTATTTAAAGACCCTATTGGAAATGTTGACCAATATGTTCCTAAACTATTAACTCAATATCGTAATGATATTATTAATATTACTCGTTTTGATAAAACTATAAGACGCAGTAATGTTATTCAAGATGAGAGTGAAATTAATGCTTGGAGAATATTTCCTATTGAAGGTTATAAAAATATTACTGAAAATAAAGGTAGTATAACTAATTTAGTTGGTATTGGATATTATCTTTTAGTTCATACTCAACATAGTATGTTCATGTTTGATATAAGTGCAGCTCTTAAAACTAGAGATGAAAATGTTCAATTATATCAACCAGATGCTTTTGAAGTTAATTATAAAGAAGTATTTACTAGTGATAAAGGTTATGGTGGACTGCAAGATGATTTAGCATATATAGTTGGAGAATTTGGTTATATCTTTTATAATGATGATTTTAATAGATTTTATCAATTTGATGATGGTCAACTTAAAATAATGGATGAAGATATTAAACTATGGCTAGATAAATATCATCCTAATAAAGTTAGATTTGCTCATGATAAATTTAATAATCGTATTCTAATTAAGTTTGATTATACTTATAATAATGTTAATCCTAATACAAAAGAATCTATTATTGAAAGTCATAATGAAGTTATTAGTTTTAATTATAAAATAGGCAGTTTTATTAGTCTGCATGATTATTATTTTAATAATGCTTGGTCTACTAAAACTAAATGTTATTTTCAAACTAAGCATAATGATGATAGACTTAATTGTCCTCTTCATGTATTTACTAATGAATATAATTATGGTAGATTTAATACTCATATGGGTGATGATAGTAGAAGTTTATATTTAGTATCTAAACAAGAAGTTGGCGATGAACCTATATTAGTTCATAATAGTTATATTGATATTATAGTTAATGAATCTTATGAACTTATTAAATTTCTTGAATTTATTAAATATAAAGTACGTAAGATATATGTTCCTATTTATAGCGATAATATTAATAATCCTGTTGATTTAAGAGAACATCCTTATGCTGGAGATATACTTCGTATATTTAATGAAGATAATGATACTAATAATATAGATATTAATATTGATAAACTTAATCAATTTAATAAATATAAAAAGCCGTGGTATGAACTTACTCAATATAACTTTAATTATTTTCGTAATGCAATTAAAGAACACCCTAATACAGTAAGTGATAAACTTCGTAGAGTATATGGTAATTATTTTGTAATTCGTTTCATATTTAATAATTCAGATAATAAGCGCATTGAATTTGAAAGTCTTGAATGTGCTCAAACTCAATTTAGAAAATTATGATACAGTATAGAGATAGACAAAGACAAAAAGCTTTTATTGGTGCTATTATTGGTGCAGCTGCTAGTATTGCTGGTGGTATAATTAAAGGTAATAAGCAAAAGAAAGCTCAAGAAAAAGCTCAAGCTGAAGCTCAAGCTGCACAGGACCATAAAGATGCTTTACAAAATGCTCAAGCTTTAACTAGTGCTTATGCTAATCAAGATTATGTTGACCAATATAATGATAAATTAACTCTTAAATGTGGCGGTAGAGTTCGACGTAAAGCTGGTTTCGGTACTGAATTTGCTGATGCTCTTCCCGGTTTAGGTAATCTTGCTAGTTCTATTACAGGAGTTCAAGGACTTGGTGAATTAGGTACCGCAATAAGTCAAGGTATTTCTGCTAATCAACAAATTAATGAAAATAAACGTATTGCTCAAGAAGCTGAACAACGTAAACAACTTCAAGCTGGTCAACAGCAACTTAATATTACTTCTGATAAAATGACTAATCCAATGACTATGTATCAGCGTTCTAGTTTTATTAATAAATATAAATGTGGTGGACGTAGAAAAGCATGGATTGGTGCTGCTATTGGTGCTGCCGGAAGTTTAATTGGTGGTATGTTTGGTAGTAAAGGACAACAACCTATTAAAGTTGAACAAGCTGACCAAGCTAGTTATAGTGCTCCTAAAACTGGTCTTGAACGTCCTGAATGGATTAATAATGGTAATGTTCAGCCATCTGTTATGCCTCAATCAATATATCGAGATAGGCTTAAAACATATCGCTGTGGCGGTCGTAGACGTTAATCTTTTGCTCTCTGTTGAATTATTATATATAGGTATGAACTATTAATCATCTGATAACCTATCGTTCAGCAGAGAGCCTTAAAATCAATCAAATTATAATTTCTCATTATATTATATAAAATGCCTAGAAAAGATAAAGTTATTCATATAAGTAATTTGCCTAGTACATTTAGAGGTAATGTTACTCGTAATGGAAGATTTATTCAGAATGGTATTCCTCCACTTGGCGGAGTTTATGATAAAGTTGTTAAATCTACTGGTTTAATAAGACTTGGTAATGAATTTCTCTATAATGGTATAAACAATTTAGTATCTAAAGATAATAGAGAAAAATTAATGAATAATACTGCCGGTAGACTTATTAATTATGTTAAAGATTTTAATAAAGAATCTTTTCCTAGTGATGATGAACTTGGACCAACATTTCCATTTAATATTATTCAAACTCCTAGAAGTAATGGAAAAAATCTTCCTCAAAAACAATATGCTGTTGGTGGTAAAATACCAAATGTAGTTGCTGGTGGTATTGCTCAACCTCTTGGTAATAATTTCTTTTATATGAATGGAAGAAAACATAGTCAAGGTGGTATTGATATTGGTCCTAGTGATAAAACTGGTATTGAAGTAGAAGATGGTGAAGTTGTTGAAACTAATGGAAATGAACTTAAAGTTTATTCTGCACAACCTATTATTAATGGTGTTAGTCCTGCTAAATTAGTTATGGGTGGAGCTAATCCTAATAAAGTATTTAAAGCTCAAGAAGATTTTAAAGATAGAAATGGGATTAACGATGATGGTACTAAAGCTAAATATGGTAAAGAAAAATATGTAGCTAAAAGTGATAATACTAGAGTAACTCCTATAATGGAATCTCCTAGAAATAGTGGTATTAAACAAGGAGATTTTATTTATTATCCAGAAACTTATAGAATAGCAAATAATACTTTAGAAAAAGTTCCTGCTAGAAAAGAAGTTAATATGACTCCTCTTGAACAAGTTAATCCTGAATTTGATATATTATTAGGTGGCGCTGGAGTTTTAAGAGGTGCAGATAAAGCTACTAAAGTTGCTATGGCTTTAGATAAAAATATTTCTAGAGCAAGTCAAAAAGCTATTACTAAAGGTAGAGATGCTTTAGGTTATTATTCTATTTCTCCTAATATTCGTTATAATTTATCTGTTAATAATGGTAGAAAAGCTCTTGGTGTTAAACCTACTAAACTTCTTGAAGCTCCTAGAAAACAATTAACTTCTAATATCGGTAAATATAAAGATTTTGTTAATATATTAGATAGTGATGGAAAAGTTATTGATATTCCTGATGTTCTTCAAACTAATATTGATGATACAAGAGCTTTTCTTAAAACTTTTAATAAATGGAATGCTCGTTATGGTTATGACCCTATTCCTTTATCTGCTGCAAAAAATCCTAAACAAGCAGATAAACTTATTAAAGATAGATTGTTAGAACATAATACATTTGTTAGAGGTGTACATGAAACAGGTAATGAAGAAAATATAAATAATATACTTAGAAGAAACGGTATTGAACCTACTGCTGAAAATAGAGCTAAATATTATGCTTCAACTTATGCTCCAGATACAGGAGCTGGTAGAGCTGGATTTAATTCTTCATATAATGGAGAAGGCACTATTTATTCTTCCAATAGTTTAAGTACAGCTATTGGATATGCAAAAGCTAAACACCGTAATGAAAAAGATGGATTTGTAGTATCCGTTAGACGTCCTATTAAATTTGAAGGTACTAGAGAAAATTGGGTTAAAAATGCTGATTTTGCTTTTGATAATTCTAAACAACGTAGTCTTTATATTGATTATGAACTTCCATATTTACTTAGATATGGTAAGAGTGCTAGGACTGAATTAAGTAAAAATAAAAATATTCCTTATAAAGATATTATTTCTAAAGTTAATAAAGACTATTCTAAACTTCATGGTTATAATGAGTATATTGCAAATAAAATCAAAAGATTTATTAATGACCCTGATATAAAATATAAACCTAGTTATCAAATAACTGGTAATGCTAAAAAAGATTATATTAATGATGTTATAGGTCGTGAAATTGGTAATTTACCTATATATAATCATCGCGTAGGTAACACTTATGCTTATAATATATTTGAAAAAAGAGGTATTGATCCTAATTCTTATATTATGGCAAGTTTTAATGGCAAAGAATTTGATATAATAAAATATGATGATCTTTTTAGTAATACTCATATAATAGATAAAATACCTGAAAAAGAAGTTAAAGATGCGTATTATAAGGATATTAATAATAAACTTGGTAAATTAGTATCTAATAATTATAGAAAATATGTTGAAAAACAATTTGATAAACTTTATAATAAAGATATTAATATAGAACTTAGAAAAAGTAAACGTATTAGTAATAATGAATTAAAAGAATATATTAAATCTAAAGGTATCCATCCAGAAAATAAAAAATATAATGTTATAACTAGTGAAAGGCTTCGTAAAACGAGTAGAAATAAAGGTAATCCTTATCAACATTTTATTTTTATAGGTGATGTTGGTAAACAAGGTCTTGATGTAGTTGATATTAAAGATGTTAATTCAGAAGAATTTAAACATATATTTAATACTCGACAACATACAGGAAAATATAGTAAAGGATATAGTCGTAAATCTAGAAAATTTGGAGGTAAAGATATGATTGTAAGTATTAGTGGTAATGTTAAAAATGGATTAATTCATTCTCCATCCTCTACGGGGGGTCTACGCGATAAATTTGCTGTTGGTGGAAAACGGATTAATCGTCATGGAAGAACTTGGGAATATGATGAACAAATTGGAGCTTATGTTCCTATAACTAATAGAACTATTAATAGAACTTCTGTTTATCCTATTAATAAATCTGCTAGAGGAGAAACTATTATTGGAAGTGATTATACTTTTAGAAATGGAAGATGGTCTAAAAATAATAATGTAAATACTAATACTAATAAACCTAATGTTGATAATGGAAATCGTCGTCCTCAATATTATGCAGAACGTAGACTTCCTTTATTTGAAGATGGTGCTGGTATTACTAGCGGTTTAGTTAGAGCTGGCTGGAGTCATGGAAATAACAAAGGTGTTAGTATGAATAATACTAATATTCCAAGTTTATCTGTAACTAAATCTAGCGGGAAGACCCCCCGTAGAGGACGAAGTAAATCAAGTCAATCAACCCAATCTATCTTTACTAAAACTCCTCCTACTGCTGTTTATAATCGTAATCTACCTAAAGTAAAAGCTAGTATTCCTACTACTTTACCTGTTTCTACTAGTACTCCTGCTCAAGGAACAAAATATTCTGATGGTAAAGGACAAGGTAAATTTAAAAATCTTACTACTGCTGATTGGATTGGTTTAGGTAGTAATGTTGCTGGCAGTTTAGCTAGTTATTTTGCTAGTAAAAGAGCTATTAATAAAATGAGAGGTCCTGGTCAACCTACTCTTATTAGCGCTAATAAACTTAAAACTAAATACAATATTAATCCTCAACTTGATAGAATTAGAGAAGATAAATTTGAAGCTTATCGTGATATTGATTCTAATACTGCTAGTAGTCGTGTAAGTTTAGCTCGTAAACAACGGGTTCGTAATGCTGCTGGTCAAGCTGTTAATGAACTTTATGGTAATAAAGAAAATATAGAAACTAATCTTATTAATCAAGATAGACGTAATCAACAAAGTGTTCGTCAATTTAATGCTCAACAATATAATCAATATATAGATAGAAAAACAGCATTTGATAATGGTATTAGAGAAGCTAAAGTAACTAATATTAATAATTTATTTAGTGGTATTAATGCTGGTATTCAAGATATGATTAGTAGATATGAAAATCGTAAAGCTTTAAATAATACTATTGGTGCTATGAGAGCATCTGCTCCTAATGTAGATGATAGAATTATGAGAGATGCTGGAGTTGATTATGATGAATTTATTATTCGTAAACGTAGAAAACTTGGAGGAAAACAATCATGCCGATAAACTTTTATACTCCTACTTTTAGACAACAAGTTAATCCTATTGACTTAAATGTCTTAGCTAGAACTTATAATACTCTTGAACAAGGACATCAACAAGCTATTCAAACTAAATCTCAGATTGATGCTCAACTTGCTCAATTAGATTTAAATGAAGCTGAAGATGCTTGGCGTCAAGAACAACTTAATAAAGTTCGTAATGCTCTTACTGAAAATATGCAGTATGGTAATGCGTATTCTAGTCTTGATGATATAGTTGGAACTTATGGAGATATAACTTCAAGTCCAGGAATGATTGGTCGTTTACGTGCTCAACAAGATTATAAAGCATATATGGATAATCTTGATAAACGTACTGATTTATCTGAAGATTATAAGAATTATTATCGTGCTGTTAATAAATATAATTATCAAGATATAACTGATAAGAATGGTAATGTTATTGGTGGAAGTAAATGGACTCCTATTGATAAAGAAGTTTCTGAAATTCCTATGAATCAAATACTTAATCAAGCACTTCAATGGGCTGCTAAAGAACAAGGTGGTGGTAGTCAAACAAGATGGCTTGATGCTAACGGTAAAGTTACTGATGATATTACTAAATCTGTTACAGGAGAGATTTATTCTCATACTAAAGGTAATTGGCAAAGATTAAGTAAAGCTAAACTTGCTGAAGCTGTTAAAGCTGTTATTGAAAACACTCCTGGTGCTAAAGCTAGTCTTGAACAAGATTATAAGATTGCTAAATGGAAATATGACCAAAATGGTAGTAATCCTGATATAACAGATAAAAATGGTATTCTACTTACTCCTGAACAGTATCTTGCTAAACGTATTGATCCTTTCTATAACGCTGCAACTTTTTATAATCAAGATAGTAATACTACTTATGGAGAAGCATGGAAAGCTCAATTAGCTTTAGCTAAACAAGCTGGATTAGGAAGTACAAATCAAAGAAAACAAGCTATTGATAATTTAACTTATAAAGGTACTCCTGTTCGTATTGATAATTTTATGCCTGCTCAAGCTCAAGCTGAAATTACTAGTAATAGACAATCAATAGCTGGATTACTTAACAAATATAATCCTGATATTAATATTGATTTAGCAACTGCTAATCCTAATGATATTAGAACTAGTATCATGACTAATATTACTAGCCCATCTGATAGAGCATATGCTCTAAGTTATCTTAATGATATTATTGATAATCAAGAATATATTAATAGTCTTAAAGTTGGTAAATCGCAAGATAGCATTGACGGATTTGATACATATAATTCTATTATTAGTTTAAGTGATTTACCTAATAATAAATATTCTGATACATATAGTAAATATGTTAATCAGATATTTGGAGATAGTAGTTCTATTAGACAATACTTTAATAATGATGATGTTTATAACTCATTTATTAATGCTCTTGGTGGAGAGAAAAAAGCAATTAGTCTTGGAATAAGATTTGGTTCTGATGGTAATGGTTATAGATATGCTGAATTACCTAAAGATTATCATAAATCTATTTATAGTTTTGGTAAAGCTGTTAAAGAAGCTGAAGATACTAGAAATCCTTTAAATGCTTTTCTTAATTCTGCTAAAACTAGATTCTTTGGTTATGGTGATAAATTTGTTAGAGTTGATTCTAATGGTGAAGAACATCATAGTGGATTACCAACAGGCAATAAAGAACCTTATATTGGTTTGATTAATTATGTTGATTCTCTTAAATCTAAAAATGATGCTGTTCTTAACGGTGGACAAATAAATGCTTCTACTATTGGTATTAGTGCTTTAACTCCTGAATTAGCTGAAATTAATTTTATGATGAATGCTAATCCTGAGAAAGCTAGTAAACTTTCTGCTTATAAGAAGAATAAAGAAGAACAAGCTATGATGGCTATTCGTAGTGGTATTGATTTAACTCAAGGAGAAGCTTATATTACTAGTGAAAATGGAGTATTTGAACCTATGACTTCTGAAGATAGAAAAGCTTATACAGCTTATCTTAGAAGTGCTAAAGAAAATGAAATTACTCCTACTATTATTCGTGACCCAAAAACTGGTGATGTTGGAGTTCAAATCAATATTGCTGGTTATTACGATACAGAAGGTAAACTTAAAAGAGAACCTATTACTTTACTTGTAGGTAGTGGTGCCATTGATAGTTCTATTATTCAATCTTGGAATCAAGATACTAGTTGGAAAGCTGCTGGTAAAGTAGAAAATTATTATAATGCTAATAGACCTATTTCTCTTACTAATAATGCTGCATTTACTGGAATTGATAAATTTAAATTAGTGCCTAATGGTGAAGGTTTTAATTTAATTAATTCTACTAATAATCAAACTATTGGTTTAGTAAGTAAAGAAAATGCTGTTGATATTGTAGATAATTTATCTCAATGGGAACAAACTGTAACTGCCGTTAAAGCTGGTATGGCAGTAGATGAAAATGCTGTTAAAGCTATTCAACAAAATGTTGCTACTAAACTTGCTCAACTTAGTGGCAGTACAGATCCTTATGTTATTCAATATTACTATGATGAATTAACTAATAATCTATATTAATATGGATGTATTAAAGTTTCTACAAGGTGGTAACAAAACACCTAATCCTGAATATAATCCTAAAACTAAAAAGGGGGCTATACAGCCTCCTACTTTAGTTGATTACAACCCTGGCACTTCTATTAGTGACCAGGGTCGTGGTCATTTATTTAGTCGTATTGCTGGGCAATCATATAATCTTAACCAATATAATATAGATAAATATGCTCCTTATGATGTTTATGTTAATCCTGTTGATGACCATGAAAAACTTGATAAAGAACGTGCTGTTAATCAAAGTAATTGGGAACAAGGATTAAGAATGATTGGACAGATTGGTAATGAAATTACTGTTGGTACTGCAATAGGTTTTGCTGATTTAGCTGATGCTTTCTATAATATGATTAGTGATAGTCCTAATGATTATCAATCTGAAATAAGTTCTGGACTTGAATCTTTAAAAGAATCTATTAATGAAAGATTAGCTATATATCGAGAAAATCCTAATGCTGCATTTGACATTGGAGATTTTGCTTGGTGGGCTAGTAATGCTCCTAGTATAGCTAGTTCTTTAACTCTTATGGTTCCTAGTACTGGTCTTGCTAAAGGTGTTTCTTTATTAGGTAAAGGATTAAGATTTAATAAACTAGCTAATAAGATGGCTAATGCTATTAATATGACACAAAAGAGTAGAGCAATTACTAGTAGAATAGCAGAAGCTACTGCTATTGGAATTCCTTCTCGTTATCTTGAAAATTATCAAGAAGCTAGACAAACTTATAATGATATTGAAGATTATTCTAAAACTCAACTTGCTAATATGAATGATAAACAAAGAGAAGAGTTTTATAATAATAATCCTAAATATAGAGATATGTCTGATGAAGAAGTATCTAAAGATATTGCTAAAAATAGTGCTGATATTACTTTTGCAGAAGATTGGGCTAATGTTCTTTTTGATATATGGCAAGTTTATAGTTTAAAAAACTTATGGAAAAATGCTTTAAGTGGTAATACAACTAGTTCTAGACTTAGAAATTTAAATACTGCATTTAATAGTAATATTGATGATGCTGCTGCAATTACTAATGCTTTAAGTAATAAAACTACTAAACAAGCTATTACTAGTACATTAAAAGATGTGGGGAATGATATTCTTCATGGTGTTAGAGCTGAATGGACAGAAGGAGTTGAAGAAGCTATTAATTATATAGCTAGTCAAGATGGTTTATATAATGGTAAAAAAGTATTTGATAAAGATATTCCTCAACAAACTATTAAAGATTATCTTCAAGACCCAATGTTATGGGAACAAGCATTTTGGGGTGCTCTTGGTGGTATCACTTTTAGTAGTGTTATGAATAAAGCTGGAGAATTTATCAATAAACGTCTTGATAAAAATTGGACTTCTGCTGAAAAACAAAGAGAAAATGAAATTCTTGGTCGTACTGCTACTTTTCAAGCATATCAAGAAAGACTTAATAGTATAGCTAATGGTAAAAATCCATTTATAATTACTGTTGATGAAAATGGTAATCAAGTTAATCCTGATATTGTAGTTGGTACTGAAGAGGAACTTCGTAATATAGCTGAAAAAGAATATATGGATAATATTATTATTAATTCTATGAATGCTGGTAATTTAGGACTTCTTGAAAGTTCTATTAATAGTAAAGAATTTAATGATAGTATTACTAATAAACTTGGATTACAACAACAAGAAAGTATTGAACTTATTAATAGATTTAAAACTGAAATTAATAATCTTAAAAATGAATATAATACTACTTTAAATAAAGTTAATAGACTTGGTGGTGGATTTGAAGTTGGTCGTATTATAGCTACTCAAATGGTTCATGCTCGTAATCGTCAAGAAAATTATAATAATCTTCTTAATTGGGCTAATAATGTTTTAAATCAAGATATTACAAATAATCATATTGAAGATGTTGATATTACTTCTGCTAAAAATGGTATATATCAACATATTCTTGATAGTATTCAAAGAGATATTAAAACTATTCAAGATAATGCTGCAATTAATGATTCAGTTAAACAAGAACGTATTGCTCAATTAAATGAACGTCTAGATGCTATTAATAAACTTTATATCCCTATTGATATTGAAAATAAAAATGATATTCAATCAGCTATTCAACTTCAAAAACAATATAATGAAGTATTTAAAGATTTAGCAGAAGTTGTTAATGCTGAAATTAATGTTGAAGTTAATAAAAATCAACTTAATTTATCTGATGATAATATTAAATCTCGTATAACTTATCTTAATAATTTCTTTGATAGTAGTCGTAAAAAGATTGTTAATAAAGCTATGGACGATTTACGTAATGCTTATAAACAATATGGAAAAGATTATGTTAATTCTGTTATTAAAGATGCTAATAATGGTAATAAACCTAATATAGATAAAGTTATTAGAGATGCTTATGCTGCACTTGATTTAAGTTCTAAAGGTAATGAACATCTTAAAACTACATTAGAACAATTAGCTGAAATTGCAGAAATTGAAAACGATGTTAATAATGCTCCTAAAGAGGAAGAAGTTGCTCCTGTTAATCCTGATGTTAATGAAGTTAATGAAACTGATGTAGATAATACTAGTTCATCTCCATCCTCTACGGGGAGTATAGCGGAGCGAAGCGGAGCGATTCCTAGTGAACCTACTAATACTGAACAACCTCAATCTCAAACTGGGCAACCAGTTCCTCAAGAACCTATTAGCACTCCTAAACCTGAAGTTACTAATGTTCTTCCAGATGATGAATTTGAACGTGGTCAAATAGGTACTGATTTAGTTTATGAAAGTATTGCTGATTTAGAAGATTCTCTTGGGCATGAATCAACTAGTAGTGATTTACTTAATGCAAGACAATCTTTTATTGATAAACTTAGTCAAGCTGGATTTGAACAAACAGAAGCTGCTGATATAGTTAATAATATTATTGATGGTCTTACAGGTGGCAGTTTATATAGTTCTGTTCAAGATGATAGTACAAGACGTTTATTACTTAATGCTACTTATGCTACTATTACAGGTAATGAACGTAATATAGAAGCTGTTATGGATGATTTTGCTAATAGTATTGATAGTGAAGGTAATACTAGAGGTAAAATTGTTAACGGTAAAGTATATCTTAGTATTGGTCAATTAGTTGAATATATAGATGGTATTACAGGAAATAAAATTATTAAAAATTATTTGTTTAATCAAATAAAAAACTATCTTTACGCAAGCACTAATAATCAAGGTAAATATCGTGCTACTGATGAATCAACTATTAAAAAACTTAATGCTAGACAATTTGTTCAATATGTAGATGGTATTGCTAAAGAACGTCTTGAAAGACTTCAAGTTGAACATACTAATAATGTTAATCTTAAGTATATAGTAGAGAATGAAAATGTTAAAGCGTTTACTTCTATTAAACAAGGTGATTATCTAGAAACTGAATATGATAGTAAACTTAGACGTATTAATATATTTGCTAATGGTACAATTATTGGTTATATAGGAGTTCCAAATATTGATAAGTTTGGTAATTATGATATGGTTAATCAAGGTTGGAAATATAATATTCATGCTGAAAATGGCCAAGTTATTTCTCCACTTAAAGACGCTTTAATTAGTATTCTTGATGGTGATAGATTTGACGAAGAATTTATTGGTCATTTATATGAACTTGCTGTTAAAGAAGAAGTTACACAAGAAGAACTTGTTAATCTATTTAAAGAATTTGAAACTAAATATCCTGATATAGTTAGAGATTTTACTACTCCTGTTGCAAGTTTTGATTTAGCTGGACATCTTGTTAATCTTACTAAATACATATTTAATCAGCCTTATGAAAATAGTCATGAAGCTAGTATTAATCGTTGGTTTAATAATCTTCTTAATAGTTATGACCAAGCTATTACAATAGTTAAAGGTGATTTTAAAGGTAAGATTAAAGCTGTTAATATTAAATATGGAGTTCTTAATACTATTGATGATACTAATGGTGAATGGAATGATGTACAAGAAACAGTAGTTGGTTATGATGAAAATATTAACAAACTTGGTGTAGTTGTACAAGGTCAATTATATCTTAATGGAGAAAGTAAACCTACTATTATTGAAAATCTTACTACTAATGGCATGCCTGTGATTAGTATTCCAAGTAGTGATGGTACTTCTCTATATGCTTTTTGTAAACAAGTTCCATTAAATAGTAATCTACTTAAAGGTGATGCTCGACGTATTATTAATTCTATTAAGAATGAAGTTAATAATCTTTGTAGAGATTATATTAGTGGAAAAATAAGCTTTGGTGAACTTAAACAAAGTCTTGGAGATATATTTGGAAATAATAAACTTGTTAATGGTGATAGAAATACTGGACTTCAAATTAGTATTAATCCTACTAATATAGGTTTCTATGTTAAAGGTGCACATTTTAATGGTAAAGATTATGCTTTTACTATTAATTCTGATGCTGGTAATTATAAACGTAATATTATTATTAATTCTCCTTATGTTGTTAATAGTGCTTTTAAAATAGGTAAAAGCTATGGAATTAATGCTGGTACTATTGATGAACTAGATAATGCTCTTCGTCCTGTTATTGATGAAATGTTTAACTATGCTCAATTTGCTATTAGTAAAGATTTTATTAATGATAGTACAAAAACTGATAATAAAACCAATAAATATATTTATCGTGAAAATGGTAAAACTATTATAAATATTGATGATAAAACTTATAGTTATAATAGTTATCAAGATTTTATTATTAGTAATGGTTTAGTTCGAACTAAACTAGCTAATACGAATACTGACGAAACTGCTGGTAATTGGCAAATAGATATTCATTCTAAACTTGATATTGCATACGAGCTTGAGGGTAGACCCCCCGTGGAGGATGGAGCAATACCTGAACAGCTATCAGAGTTCATGTTAGATGATACTCTTAATGCCATTAATTTTAATGCTTTTGAGTCTGCTATAACAGCTAAGAATTTAACTCGTGGACTTAAAAAGTATTTTGCTAATGACCAAACTGCTATTGATTATATTAATGCTCTTCAAAAAATTGGTATATTACCTAAAAATATTCAAGTTGTAGATAGTATTACTGATAATAACGGTAATAAAGTTAATGCTGTTTATCATCGTGATACTGATACAATTGAACTTAGTAGTTCTGCTATTGCAGGTCAAAGAGTTTATCGAGTTGTTAATATTATACTTCATGAAAGTTTACATAGACAACTTTATACTAAATATAATACTGAACAAGCTCTTGCTTTAGTTAAACCTATATATGATAAATTTAAATTTTGGCTTGATACTCAAGATAATTCTACTAAAGAAAGACTTAAACCTTATTTATTTGAGAATTTTAATACAAGTGAAGCTCTTGAAGAATTTCTAGTTGAAAGTATTACTAGTAATGCTCTTATGTCAGCTCTTAATGAAATAAAATATGATAATAGAAAAACTAATAAACGTAAGACTTTATTTAGTAGACTTCTTGAAGTTATTGCTGATATGTTAGGTATTAAAATTAATGAAGATAGTTTATTAGCTGCTGCTAGATATGCTTATAAAGCTATTAAGAAAATGCCTAAACAAACTGAACAAAATGTTATTCAAGGAACTTTTCAATTTGACGAAGAAACTATTAGTACAGAACAAATTGAAAATCCTAATGAAGATAATAGTCAAGATTATAATTATAATAATGATAATCTTAATGATGGACTTAATATGTTTAGTAGTGTTGATGATAATATAGTGAATATGGCGGAATTAACTAGCCGTTTACCAATAGACCAACAGCCCGAATTTGCCACTTTGCTTGACACGGGACGCATCAGTTTTAGCTGTATGTAGAATTAATCAAGCAGAGATAAAAGTCGCTTAGAACGAAAGAAAATCACCTCTATGACGATGTAATTAAATTTTACTTTACATTAGTCATAGAGGTATTACTATTAATGAATTTAAACTTAAATATAAACTTATGAGTTGTGGAAATATTAAACTTGTAGGATATAATAATCTTAATAATGTTATTATTAAAGAACATGGTTCTAATAATGCAGATTATTATAGTCTTATAGCTATGGTTGAAGACCCAATCTTTAAGAAGATTATAGCTGATAAAGGTATTAATGTTAAAACTTCTGGAAGACAAGCTTATAATGCTCTTCTTGAAGCTAGAGCTATTAAACTTCGTAATATGGATGATATAGCTTCTGTTGCTGAAAAAGAAGAACGTGGTTTGTTTAGTACAATTAAAGCTAGAGATACAGCTATTACTTATATGGCTGATATTATGAATAAACTTAGTTTTAATTTTCTATATAATGGTGCTCCATTAAATTTTAATGAAATTAAAAAACGTACCAATGAAACTGTTATTAATGCTGGACTTAAACGTGCTAAGAAATTAGCTGGAAGTGATGAAACTAGAAATAATGAACTTAATAGTTTTATTAATAATCCAAATCCTGCTAATAAAATTAATGGTCTTGGAGCATTTCTTCGTAAATACGGTAATGCTCAAGATTTTAATTATGGAGCATTACTGCGTTCTCTAACTAATACTGAATTTAATGAAGCTCTTTTTAATAATAAGAATGTTGCTAAACTTATTAAAAGAGATGAATTATATCAAACTACTGATTATGAAGAATTAGGCGGTTATCTTGATGAAACTTCTACTGAAGGTGATGAAAATAGTATAGATGATGGTATTGATTTAATGACTCAACTTTGGAATTTAAGTATTGGTGAAGTTAAAGATTTTAATAAACACGTAGAAGAAATTATTAAATATCATCTTGCAAGTTTACCTAAACTTACTGCTGCTTCTCAACTTGATAATGGAAGTTATCCTTTTGATACTAATAATGAATTAGGTGTTGTTACTTTTGCCGATGCTAATTATTTATCTAAAATATTATATGCTAGTGCTGATACTAGTAATATAGATAATTTTATAGCTAGTCTTAAACGTATATCTGAAACTATTCCAAATTGCGAATGTTTGATTCAATTACATGATTTACTTAGCAAAAATAAAGTATTTGCTAATAAATATATGATGGTTTTTAATAAACCTATTATATCTAAAATTGAAACTTATATTCAAACTGATTCTAATGGTAATAGTTATGTTCGTGCTCGTGTAACTAATCCTAATACTGATTCCCGTACTATTTTACAGAATACTTTTTATAATAATGTTAAGAATAATATTATTACTAATCGTGTTCCTGCTGCTCGTGAAAAGTTTCGTATATATGATAGATATAAAAATACTCCTCATGCTAATCTTTATTTATATGATGCTTTTAAAGAAATATTTCCAGATATTAATCAAGCTAGTTTTAATTTAGCTATTGCTAAAATTGGACGTATTGCTATGGCTAATAATCTTATTAACTTTGCTAATGTTATTAATCGTACAGTTGATAATTATAATAAATATGTAGAAGCTCTTAAAAAAGATAAGAAAACTAAAATGCCTGATAGTTTTATTAATAGAGGTGATACTTCTATTATATATCAAATGGCTGATGTTTTTAAAGATATTATTTATATTCCTGTTGAACTTAATTCTCGTAATCCCGAAGGTAATTTAAGTTCTGATGTTATTAATAGAAGTTTTATTACTAATATTGCTAAAATAATTAATGATGACAAATCTACTGTTGAAGAACAAAATGCTATGGCTGAAGCTTATGCTAGACAAAAGTTTGCTAGTCATCAATATGATTATAGTAATTTACTTCTTGAACATCGAGATACTAATGGTAATATAATTAATTATGGACTATTTAGAAGAGTTGGAAATGGAATTCCTAAACTTACTGAATATGCTCGTAGTATGTTTAAAACTTCTCTTCTTAATGGTATTAGTGAATTAGATAATAATAATAATGACTTATATCGTAGTATGAGTGATGGTGATTATTTAATTACTGCTATGGGATTATTTATGACTGATATTAATAATTCTGAAATTTCTACTGCTAATTATTTACTTCCAATACCTAGCGATGCTCCTAAAAACTTTACTATTACTGCTCCTAGATATAGTCTTGCTGGATTACGTAGTCAACTAGAAGATGGAACTAAAATTATAAATAAAGAACATCCATTATTTAAACAGTATTATAATATAGTTATTCAAGAACTTACTAATATGGCTCAAGCTGTTAATGTAATGTTTAAGACTAATGCTAATGGTAATCCTATTTTAACTAATGGAGATTTTGAATTTAGTGATACTTATAATAATAAACCTGAACATTTTTATAATCAATACCATAAAGATGGAAAAGGTAATGTATTTACTACTAAAGATGGACATAAAGTTTTAGCTGGTAGAGTATTTAGTTTTAAACGTTTAGTTAGTAGAATTACTCCTAATAGTAATGGAGCATTTAATGAACTAATTGGATATGGTAAGACTATTGACATCCTCTACGGGGGGTCTACACGTGGGCTTAGCTATGTTAATAATCAAGTAGTTCTTAATGGAGAACAACGTATTGCTCTTGAAGATGTTGTTGCTGATTGGTTAAATGAATATATAACTAATGGTTATAAAGAACTTAAAAATAAATATGGTACATTTATTGATGATAGAATTAATAATGAATCTTTAGCTGAATTTCTAGTTAATGATTATCTTGTTAGAGATAGTATGTACGATATGTATGGTGGTGACCAAAGTTTTTATAAGAATGGTCAAGCTATTCTAAAACGTATTAAAGAAGTACAAGCTAGTGGTAATCCTTTTGGTAATACAGACTTTACTAAAAATGATTTAGATATAGCTACTAATTTATATGATGTAACAATTAATGGTAATGCTGTTACTGTTCCTTATACAGTTAATGGAGTTGTTAAACGTAAAAAAGTAGTTCTACAAGATAAATTTAGAGGTGTTACTATTTATAATACTTTTAAATCTTCTGATAAAGTTGTTATTGATAGACTTGATGACCAACTTAAAAAAGCTGGACTTGATAAAAAAGACAGAGAACGAATATTAGAACCATTTAAAGGAGGAGTTAATGCTAATGATGCTCAATCTTATATTACTCTTGAAGAATGGATTCGTCGTATTACTGCTGCTGGTGAATTAGATAAATATGCTGGACTTATTCAGAGCCTTACAGACGATACTCCAATAGATAAAATTGATTGGAATAAATTTGCTAATAAAGTTCAAATTCAAAAGAATTTCTATTATGATTTATATTATGATACTACTGTTGGTATTGAAGTTCCTAGACAAGTAAAGAATGCTGAGTTTGTTCTTATTCCTAAACTTATTAAAGGAACAGAACTTGAAAAAGTTTATAATATAATGACTAATAGAGGTATTCATCAAATTAATACTGTTGAAACTGTTAAAGTTGCACAACATAATAGAATGACACTTTGGAATAACGATGGTGTTTTAACTGATAAAACTCTTAAAGAATTTGATGATAATGTATTTGATAATTCTGAATTGTTTAGTTATAATTATCTTTATCGTCAACAAGAAGTTCCTCAGCATATGGTTGATGCTAGTAATAAAGCTGCTATTCAGATTATGAAGAAAATGCTTGATAATCTTCCTAATAAACCTGAACTTAATGACCTTAAAAATAAAGTATTTAATAATTATGTAGCTAATATTAGAAATAGTTTTGAAAAAACTTGTGCTGAACTTGGTATTGGATTGGATGATAATGGTCATATTGATTTAAATTCTAATGGCACTATTAGAAATCTTAATCGTTTTGTATTTTTTGATAGATTTAAAGAAAATGCTCAACAACAAGGAGTTGAAAAAGCTCTTCTTGAATTTTTTGATTTAGATAGTGCTGGATTTAATAATCTTCCTTTATTCTTATCTAACATTAGTAGTAAACTTGAAAGTATTGCTAATAGTTATTTTAATACTAATATTACTAGACAACTTATTAGTGGTTGGCATGCTGCTCAGCTATCTGATTTTGGATTTAAAGTTGATAAACAAACTCAAACAGATAGTAAACTTCAATATAAGAAAATTGGAGAAGTTAATGGTACTCCTGTTTATTATACTGAAATTAAACTTCCTAGATGGAGTAATAAACTTAAAGGATTAAATATTGAACAAGTTCCTGATAACTTACGTACTATGATTGGTTATCGTATTCCTACTGAAGGTAAACAATCTATATGTATTATGTATGTTAAAGAGTTTCTTCCAGATGCTTATGGTAGTACTGTTGTTGTTCCCGATGAATGGGTTACTCAAACTGGTTCTGATTTTGACGTAGATAGTGTTTATGGTATGTCTAAAACATTTAATCTTGTTAAAGGTATTCCAACTGAAATTACTCATACTAGATATACTAAAGATGAAGTAGGATATATTAATTATGTTAAAGATAATGTAGATAAAGCTAGTCGTAAGATTCTTGGTAAAACTTATAATAAACAAGGTAATATTAGAGCTTCTTTAAAAAATAGCGAAGATGCTATTAATGCTACTCTTGAAGGTTATAGTGGTAATCTTAAAGTTGTTGAAAAAATTGCTAACGATGGTGGACTTAAGTCTTACGAATCATACTTAAAACTCCCCGTGGAGGATACAAGTAGTCAAGCTGCTAGAACTAATGCTATTATTCAATCATTTATTGATATACTTAATAATCCTGCTGCATTTGAAGAAAATACTACTACTTCTAACTTTGAAAATGTTAAAGAAGCTAATGAAACTTATGCAGAAATAGTTGGTGCTAATAAAACGACTATTGCTCCTAGCGATTTCTTTACTCAACTTGATTGGTTTGATGCTGCCACATCTGGTATTAAACTTAAAGGTATTAGTGTTAATCGAGATACTTTTATGAGTATTGGTAATGTTACTAAAGCTAATCATAGTGAAGGTATTAAAGTTATGTACACTACTGATGTGATTAGTGAGCAAGAAGCTGTTAATAGATATGGTAAAGAAAATGTAGAAACTATTGGTAATAAACATATTCGTATTACTCATAAGAATTTTGGTTGGTCTGGAGATGATAAGAATATTGATGGTTATTTGATTAATCCTTATAGTTCTCAAACAACTGCTCATATTCTTGATGTTATGAAAGAGGGAGCTATACATAATGAAAATACTTATACGTTTAATGCTTTTAAAACCATTGTTGACTTTGGAAGTAATTATGATACTGCTATTGGATTTATGTGGCAACCTGCTATTGATATACTAGTTCGTAAATGGAAAGAAACTAATAGTGTTCTTGCAGAAGGCACTAAAAATCCTCTTACTGAAGCTATTAGAGAAGTTGCTCATAATCTTGGTTTTGGTGAAAAAGTTAATTTTGCTGGACGTAAAAAGCTAATTGATATTATTAATGAAAGTTATGGTGAAACTTTCAAGAAATTATTCAATTTAAGCGTTTCTGAAGCATTTTCATCACCTGACCTTATATTTTCATCAGACGCATATAAATCTCGTCTTAGAGGGGAAATGAATGGCGTTCAGCAGGCTTTATTTGACCTTTATGTTCTAGCACAATTCAATCGGTTAAACTCAATCGGACAGGATATAAGTAATAATCTTAATATTCTTAGTGCTGATAAATATGGTGCTAAACAAAGTTTTTATGCTAGTGATAAAGTATTTAGAGATGCTAGAACTGTTATTGAAAATAGTAATATTTATGCTCCATCCTCTACGGGGAGTCAAACCTTGCTATTAGAGAGTGTCTTTCCTGATATTAGTGGTGGTATAGATGCGTTTATTAAATCAGATATATCTAGAAGTAGTTATCCTAGTTTAGCCGCTTTTCTACAAATGAGTACTGCTCTTAGTGTTAAAGCCACTCAACAAGTATTTGAAACTGCTAATCCTGTATTTATTGATTATGTATATAGAATAGCAGAATGGACTAAGAGTGGGATAATGACTGAAAAATTATATAATGACTATAAAGATTATCTTATTAATAAACTAGAAGTAGGTAATAATGGTAGTTCTTATCTTAATTTACCTGTTACTATTGTTGATGGTGATTTTGTTCATCCTAAATTTATTAAAGAATATGGTACTGGTCAATCTAGAGCTTTAGAAATTGGACGAGTTAGTGGTACATTGATTAATATTAAAACAGATGATGTTATAGTTAAAAATATATTTGAACCTATACAAACTGAAATTGATGTATTTGCTAGACTTACTCCTGCTCAAAAAGTTGATTGGATTAAACGTAACTTTAGTCAAGATGGAAGTGTATTTGCACATATTGAAATAGTTGCTAATGATGAAAGAAATAATCGTCGTAATGTAAATATTCAATATATTAATTATATACAAGGTGATATTACTAATGATGAAGCTCATAGATTGTTTGATAGAGCTTGGAATCATCCTAATCCTTTTATTAAACTTACTGCTCTTGATTTAGTTAAATATGCTTTTATTGTTGAAGGTCATAAATTTAGAACTAGAAATATTAGTAGACTTATAAGTAATATTCCCCTTAGAGGATTGAGTGAAAATGGAATAGCTATTGGAGATATAGCTATGAAAGGTATTAATAGTTATGGTCTTATTGATAAAGATAATATTGAAGATATAATTGGTTTTATTCGTAAGAATTATAATAGTTTTAACTGTCCTAGTTATACATTTAAAAGACTTACTAATAATAAAATTAATTATAATTTAAAACATAATGGTATTATTACTTTTAATGGTCAAGAAAATCTTGATAATATAGGAATAATAAGAAATGGAGATGCTGTTAATATTATTAGAATTAATAGAAATTTATATATTAAAGGAACTTATGATGGTACTTTAGCTTATTATCCTATTGATAGACTTGAATCATTTGAAACTTATAATAGTATTGAACCAAGTATTATAGCTAATAATAATATTCATAAACCGTTAGCTGTTCTTCTTTATGAAGGTCTTACTCAACAAGAAAAACGAGATAAATTTATTGATGGCATTAAAGATAATATTAATGAAGCTGTAAATAAAGGTTATAAAGAAGTTCCTGAATTGTATAATAAATATATTACTGATGAGTATTTCCAACCTTTTATGAATACTCCTTTCGAGAATAATACTATATATACTATTAATGGTAAATTTTATCTTAATATTAATGGAACTACTGCTATTAATTTAAATAATGATTTAAAACAATATAAAGCTAAATATCCTAATATTGAAGATAATAAACTTGGACTATTTATTGAAATTAATGAAAATGAAATAGGTAGAATTACTAGCAATACTGATAGATATAGTAGTGTTGATGACCAAACTCCTATTGGTAGATTTGCTAAAAATGCTAGTTTAATTATTTCAAGAGCTGTTCGTCATGGACAACCTGCTGCCCAGAATGTTCTTAATGCTCTAAATAATGCTGAAATTAACTATCTTGATAGTAGTAGTCTTTCTGATAATTCTGAATTTTCATTATCAGTTATAGCTAATTATATAGATGTTGAAGCTAATAATATTCTTAACGACATTAATCGTTTTATTAAAATTAATGGTATTGATAAACCTATTAACGATAAAGATGTTATTGGTAAAGTTCTTAAAGATGAACAACTTCAAAATCGTTTCTTAGATGTTATTCTTAGTGCTAATACATTTAAGAATAAATATAAACTTATTAGCGAAATTGATATTGATAGTACAAATCTTGATGATAAAACTAAAGAGAATATTAGAAAGATTCAAAAACTAGTTAATCAAGTTGATTCTAATACTACTGTACATTCTGCTAGAAAAGATTGGTTTGAAAGATGGATTCAATTACGTACTACTAATCCTAATTATATAAGCGGTCTTATGAAAGAATTTGATGCTTATGGAGATACTGGATTTATGGACTATTGGATACAAGATATTCGTGCTAATCGTAACTTTGTATTGCAGAATATACTTAAAGATGTAATGGGTACTGTTGAAGAAGGTCGTCTTAATGGTATTAAAGAGTCTAATGACTTTAGAAATTATCTTAAAGAACTTAAAGCTAGAGCTACTAAAGATGGTAAATCTGTTAGTCTTGATAGTATTATTGATGATGATGGTAGATTAATTCAACCTAATAATCCTATTTGGGAAGAAAAGATGAAGAAGTATAGAGATGCTGCTATTGAAGCTGAACAAAAATTTGGTATTAATAGTGTTGAACATCTTATTGCTTTATCTAATAAAGCTAAATTTATTGATATGACTACTATTCATCAACTTAAACCAATTACAGTTCAAGATGAAGATGGTAATAATGTTACTATTGAATATTCTACTTATATTATAAATCTTGAAAGAAGTTTATTAGGACTTAAAAAAGGAGATGATGGTATTCCTAAAGAATTTGCTGAATATAAAAGACTTAATAGTAGAATACGAGATATTTTAAGTCAAGCGACTGATAATGTTACTACGCAAAGTCAAGATGAAGAAGTTGGACGTATATACGCTCAAATGGATAGTCTTACTAGTCTTTATGATGAAGATGGTAATAAAAAAATTGGTCATGATTTAAATGTAGCTGAAAGACTTCGTGCTTATCAAACTAATATTCGTAAAATTAAAGAAATGTTCTATGATAAGCAAGCTAAAGAAGGATTTGATTCTAAACTTAAAGAACAACTTTCTATTATTAGTAAATATGAAAGTCAACGTGATGCTAATGGTAATCTTCTTATTAGTATGGAAGAACTTATGAAAGTTCCTGAATATAAAGAAGCTAAAGAATGGATTCGTAAGAATACTAGATATATTCTTGATATTAAAGATATAGAAGATTTAAATTGGGTATTTGAAGAACTTAAAGATGCTAATAAAGGTAATAGTGTTCTTAATCTTGCCATCAAAGAATTTCAAGCTAAAGATGAATTTAATGTAGTTGATGGACGTAAAATACCTGAAGAACGTGCAGCTCTTATAAAAGCTGAAACAGTTAGAAAATATAAATATACTAAAGGCAATGGTATGCCTTATGTTGGTATTATTCGTTCTGCTGAAGATGAACTTAGAATTTATCGTGCTGATTTCTATAATTATCTTACAGGTAATAAATCTAAGAGTGAAGAAGAAATTAATGTAGGAGAAGCTATTAATAAAATACTTGAGAAGTATTTTGATAATGCTACTAGAACTCTTAATACTGCTGATATTAGTCAAGAGGATTTAGAACAACTTAAAACTGGTTTTGAGGTATTTAATGAAATTACTAGAGGAGAAAAGAGTACTGATAAAGCTAAAGCAAAACGTGTTGCTGAATTTATTGAAAGTGAATGTGATGTTACTTATAATTGGAAACAATATGAACTTGATAAAAATAGAGCTTTTGCTAAAGGTAAAAAGTATTATGATAAATGGTTAGAAGTATTTAGTGAACAAGTTGAAGAAAATGGAACTATTGCGGAAAGACCTAATCGAACTATTTATGGTATTATTAAACCTAAAGATTTAGATAAATGGACTGACATTGATAAAACTGCTGCAATTAATATTCTTCAAAAAAGAACTAGAGAAACTACTACTCAATATTATTATATGAAAGAAAGAGAAGTTATTGACAAATATGGTATTGATAGTGTTGAATATAAACAATGGTATAGAGATAATCATTATTTTGACCCTTATACTCGTACTATTAAACCTATTCGTATTTGGACTACTATGCAAATGATTAAAGACGATGGTTCAGCCGTTGTTGGTAATTATGAACCACGTATTAATCAAATGCATATTACTCCTAAAGAAGAACTTATTAATCCAGAATATAGTAGTTTTGTTAATAAGTATAAAGTAGGAACTGGATATGATAATACTGCTTATACTAATCTTAATGAGTATCAACTTGAACTTATGAATAAAGTAAATGAACTTATGAAAAAGTATTGTTTTACTAATAGTAATAAGAGATATGTTGATATGGGTTATCTTCCAGCTTTACCTAAATCTAAAGATATGACTGTTAAAGATTACTTTGAACAAGCTCTTAGTTTTCTTGGTTGGACTGCTAATGTTCCTAATAATACTGGATGGAGAAATAATGAAGATTTAACTTTTGATAAAGATTATGATATTCCTAATCCTAGATTATCTCAATTAGCTAATAAAGATACACAACAACTTCCTACTATACCTAAATTTAAAGAGCCTAATGAAAGTGATGAGGAATTTAGTAAACGTAAAGCTGCTGCTATTAAAGCTAGAGATGAGATTATTGAAAAGAATAATAAGATTCATAATGATATTCTTAATCGTAATTGGGAAGAAGTATTTAATAGTTTCTTAATTGAAAGTAATAGATATAATGCTATTAAAACAGTTAAAAATCTTCTTTATACTGCCGACCAAATTATTACTAGTAATACTGCTTATGATATAAATTATAAAGGTAGTATAACTGAAAATAGAGAAGCTAGTGCTGGTGGAGAAATTGAATATAAACAAGAACAACAAACTAGAACTAGTCAACATCTTAGAAGTTTTATACGTCGTCTTGTATTTGAACAATATAAAGATAATAAAACTCCTAATTTAGTTAAACTTGGTTCTCTTGCTCAAAACATTGCTGGTAGTAAATATATGATGATGAATATTACTGGTGGTATAGCTAACGTTCTTACTGGTTCTAGTAACATATTTATGGAACGAGCTGCTGGTGAATATATCAATCTTAAAGATTGGGAAGCTGGTAAATCTGAATGGATTAAAGGAACTGTTAGTTATATGGCTAATATGTATAGTGAAAATAGTAGTACACTCCAAGATGCTATTATTAAACTTAGTCATGTAGTCGATTTTGATAGAGTAACTGAAGTTAGCACTGCTGAAGGTCTTAAAGAAAATATTCGTAGAGTCCGTGGATTATTATTTAGTCCTCAATCTGTTGGTGAGCATTATATGCAAAATGTTATGTTATTTGCTATGCTTAAATCTCATAGACTTGTTGATAATGGTAGAGGTGGTTATGATATAATGAGTAAAGAAATGTATCATCGTAAAGCTGAACAAGATGCTCTTATGTCAGTAATTAATGCTCCCCGTAGAGGAGAGAGCCAATCTCTTCTTGAACAATTCAATAAGTTTATGGATGATGCTAAAGCTGATAATAAAAAACGAGCTAAATATAATTTATTTAAAGCTAATCCTATATTCGATTTTGTTAAGACTTATCTTAATGAAGAACAACAAAGAGAATATATTGCTAAACGTAAAGAACTTATTAAGAATATTGATAAAGAGTTTGCTGAACTTCCAGATATTTATAATCAGTTTGAACTTAAAGATGGTATTGCTCAAATAAAATCTGATAGTAAACTTACTCTTAAAGAATATGCTAAATTTATTGATAAAGTTCGTGAAGTAAATAAGAAAGTTCATGGTGTTTATGATAAACTTGGTTCTGCTAATATAGAACAACATTGGTGGGGTGGTACGGTTATGCAATATCATAAACATCTTTATCCTGGTTTTAAGAAACGTTATCGTTGGAACGGTTATTATAATGAAACTCTAGGTACTATTGAAAAAGGTAGTTATACTAGTCTTTATGATTATTTGACTATTCCATTTAAAGAAACTAACGTAGGAGAAGTTAATAATGTGAGTGATGTTCTTAAAGCATTCCAAACTTATGGTAAGAATTTGCTTTCATTTGCTGTTAATTTCAAACTTAATTATGAACTTCTTCCTGAACATGAAAAAGCAAATATTAGACGTAATTTAGGTGATTTACTTTATGTAGGTGCTGCTATTATTGGAGCAATTGCTATAACTGGTATGGGAGGTGATGATGATGAAGGTATTATTTATAATCTTATGCTTTATCATGCAGACCGTCTTGCTTCTGAAGCTGCTTCATTTACTCCATTTGGAGCTTATGCTGAAGGTAAAAAATTATGGTCTAGTCCTGTTGCTATTGGACAAACTATTAATGACTTACTTGGTACTACTGCTATGGCTGCTAGATTCCTTATTGAAGAAGATTTCACAGAGGAATATACTACTGGTAGATATAAAGGTATGAACAAGTTTGAAGTTATGGCTATACGTAATATACCTGTTATTCGTAGTATTAATCGTGTTCTTGATTTACCTAATAATAATAGTTATTATAAACTTGATGAAAATATACTTAGTATTATACCTTATAAAGATATAGCTAAAGATATATTTGAATAAGCTGGACTTGAATCTAGTAAAAAATAAGGGCTTGCCTATGGTATCACTACCTAGACAAGCCCTATTTATTTTATCTTAATTAAAACCATCATCATTATTACCAATAACACACATAAGAATAACAAAAACTATAATACCAATAACAAATAGTTTTCCACTATATTTATCCATAGCTTCGTTATCACTAATATTATTAGCAACAGCTAATAGTTTAACACCACCAAATATAATACCAAGAAGAACAATAAATGCAATCATAATTATAATATATTTAAGTTTAACAATAAGATAAAAATAAACCCCAGTAGTAAGACTAGCTTAGCTACCGAGGTTTCAGTCATGCCAACGACTATAAGTTTAAGGATTAGTAGAACGCTCCGCTTCGCTACGCTCAACTCCCCGTAGAGGATGGAATAGACTAGTATTCATTCAATCAATATAATCATTATCATTAACAACTATACTAATATTACTAGCATAACTACCATTCCATCCTCTACGGGGAGTATAGCGAAGAGTGCGTAGCACTCGTAGCGGTTCCAAGCTAATCATCAAATTAAATAAAGCCAGCTCTATTAGAGCCAGCTTTAAGTATAACATATAAACCATTAGCATTAATACTATTTACTTCTTTAGTCCATATTTAGCCCATTGAAGAACAAATCCAAGACCTTCCCAAATTTTATCTTCAGCTTTAATTCGAGCATAATTAGAACCAACATTTAAATCAAAGTTTTCAGGTTTTACACAAGCTGCTTGACCATGAACCTCAAATCCAGTAAGACAAGTAAGAGTAGTATTAGTTGTTTTAGTACCAACTTTTACATTTTCAATACCTTTAATAAATCTCTTAATATCATTTTCTTTAAGAACATCTCCAGCAGGGTCTTCAAGTTTATAATAAGCTTTCTCAAACTCTTTAGCAGGACTCCAAGATTTATATCCATCTGGATAAGTTACTTCATAACCAATATCATCTGGATGAGCATTACCAATTTTATAACCTGCACTCAAAGCCATAGAAGCTCTCATAGGAGTAGCTTCAATCATTTTAACTCCAATAAATTTACTCATAGATTTAATTGTTTAATTAGTTTTGTAAAAAATATAATATAGATATTATAGTTATACTAGCAATAATACTAATTATAACTCTAATAATACTTTTATGATATTCCATTTTATTATACTTAATATCATAAAAATTTTTATCAGTATTTTTATAATCAATATACCTACTAAAACAAGTATAAATATTCCAATATATAACAACCATTAGAACAATATTAATAATCATATTAATAATATTCATTATATTTATAAATTTAATTATTTCCATATTATTCAATTTCAATAGATATAATTAGCATTAATATTATTTATTTAACCGTAGTAGTAATTATTACAAATCTATCATCTACCAGTTCAACATCAATAGCCTGAAATTCTTTATATTCAGTATCTTCAACTAAAACAAGTTTATCTTCATCAAATTGTTGAAGTTTATCTATAAGTTCTTTAACTGTCATAGCTTTAAAATTTAATTAATCACTAACTATTATAACTTCTCCACAATTATTACTATAATCACATACTTCATTAATAGAATTAATATCACCATTATAATCAATATATACTATTGATTCTTCATCGCAAGTTTTAAGCATTTCTATAAGTTCTTTAACTGTCATAGCTTATTCTTTTTCAAGTTTATTAATAATATCTTTAATATAATCACTAGGAAAACTACCTTCAAGTCGAGCTGATTCTTTTCTTTTATAATCATTATCGACTTTAGTAATAACAGTAGTAGGAAATTTAGTAATTTCTTTTCTTAGAATATCATCTAGATTTGTATTACGAATATTAAGAGTAATATCACAATTAGCTTCATTAATAGCATCAGTTATATTTTTAATTGCTATTTTACAAGCATCACAACCATCTCTAGTAAAACAATCAATACGTATCATAACACAATAGCATTATTTTTAACAGCTTCTTTAATAGTATTAGGAACTCTAAGAAGAGTATTCTTAATCATTTCAGTAGTAAGACTATCAGAATATACATAAGTAGCATAAGTTCTCCAACTATCTTTAATTACAACAGCAAACTTATTAGGATTATTAACATTAGTTTGAATATATTCTACTTTAGTATTCTGATATTTCCACATCCAAGCAATAGCATCAGCACATTTAGCACGAGTTATACAATCATGTTCATCAATAAACGCTTCAACAAATATATTATTTGTTTGCCTTGTAGGTTCATCTCCAGTAAGATAATTAATATCATTACGAAGTTCTTCCCAAGTAACAGAATTACTATATCGTTTATATTCTGTATCATCTCGATATATAATACAAGTAGGATATTCAGTAATATTCTTACCAGCAACAGCCTTTTCAAGTATCATATCTTCAAGAATAAGATGGTCAGGAAGATTTTTAAAATTACATTGAACATTAGTACCAAATAAAGCTATATCAATAGCTTCTCGCATAGCTTCTGTTTTATCTTTATCAGCACTTTTATAATAAAATTCAATTTTAACCATAGTATTCGTATAATATAATGAGAATTTATAAAATTAGCTATTTTAAAGCCCCACATTGAATGATATTCATATCGTGATAGATTAATCACAATAACAATTAAAATTCAATGTAGGGCAAAAGAATCATATCTATGACTTTCCTAGCAGCTTGCGAAGATACTTTCTAATAGTGTAATCGCTTTGCACACCATGTAGAATATCACCATTACAATAAGCAGTAGGAGCATCACTAATACCAATACTACGCGCTTCTTGTCTACCAGTATCAGTATATAGATTATACCTAATAAGATTAAACCTACCGGCAAACTCAGGAAGAGCAAGAGCTTTATGAAGCCTTTCTTCAAAAAGTTTACTAACATTACAATCAGGTAAATAAAACAAGATTAACTTTTTCATAGATAAACTTCATTACCTTCAACTTTAGCATCACTAAAATGACTTTTAAAACTTTCAACACTTCTACACCATAAAGGTTCAAGTCCATCAACTTTATAAATAACAGCAGGAATCCATTCACCTGTATCTGGATGTTTCATTTTAGTAATACTAATAATTATATATTCATTAGACGTTTTATTATGAATATAACGAGCACCAACTTTAAGCTTTAGCTGCTCCTCCTGTTCCTTCTCCAAATCCTTTGTTTCCACGTTCACTTTCTCCTAATTCTTCAATAGATTTAACTTCTTTCCAAGTAATTCTCTGAGCACTATTAATAATAAGTTGACAACATCTATCTTTACCATCACAATTATATGGAGGAGTAGAAAGTTTACCAAGAATATTAGTAGTTGTAGCTCTAACATTATTAAGTTTAAGTCTAGCATTACCAACCATACTATCAGGTAAATGCATATGTTCTCTAAGTTTATCAATTATTTCAGCAAGAGTAGATACAGCATGAACTAAATCTCTAGAAGTACGATTCTTAAAAATAATAAGAAGTTCTCCACGATAACCCCAATCAAGAGTACCAGGAGCATTAGGCATATAAAAGTCAGATTTAGTAAGATTACTTCTAGGACGTAAAGACATTTCATTAGGTTCACCATTAGCATCATCTCCAATATTAAATGCTAAACCTGTATGATAAATATGTCTATCTTTATCTCTATCATATTCATAATGAATAGGATAAACATCCATACAAGCATCACCTTCTTTACCATAGGCAGGTAAAATAGGTTGAACATTACAATACTGTTCTACATCTACAACATCTCCACTAAGAAGTTTAATTTCTTTCAGTTTAAATACTTTTACTTCCATATATAATTAAATTATTAAATTAAAGAGCTTCTGCAAGTGCAAAAGCATTTTCTATTTTTCTTGATTTATCACCATAACAAATACTATCAAATCGTTTAGTACCTTCAATATTATCTATATTAGAATAATATCCGCTAATAGCATTAACTGCACCCCAAGCTGTACCAAGAATATCTTTTTGACCTGGACCATCAAAATAATAACTATAAGTATCAGAAATAACATTCATTTTTCTACTACTTATTTTACTATCAGTTAAAGCTAAACCACTACGATAAGCAATATCTTTAATGGTATGCCCTGTATCTTTTAGACGTTGAATTTCATCTTCAGTAAGAATATTTTCTCCAATAAATTGGATTACATCTTCATCAGTAACCTTAATATCAGCAAGTAAATTACAATATTGACCAAATTCTTCAGATTTAATTTTACTAATTCCAAGTATTTCTTGTGCAACAGAAATCTTATTATGAACGCTATTGGTATGTCGAAAACTAACATAATTACTACTAGTACGAATAGCAGCATTAAGAGTATTTTGACAAATAACTCTAATAGGAGTAAATAAAATTTTAACTCCACCACTACCATCATGAGTATTAGTAAATACTAGATAATTTTCAACAGGGTCACCTTTAACAAGAATATTATTAGGAAGTTTAGCACTTACAAATATTCTCTCACCATTTCCCCAAAATCCAGCAGTTTGCCAAATAGCAGAATTTTTACCAATAGCACCATCAAAGAAATTAAAAGCATCATTGTTTTGTACAATAGTGTATTTGCTTTTAACTACACCTAAAGGAATATTGAAATCAGTACGATAGGTAGCAAAGACATTATCACACTTACGATAAATGTCAGTACCAAAAACATGAGCGCCTTCTTTTTGTTCTTTAATAATTCGGTCAAGTTCTTCATCAGTTCCAGTAAGTTTAATAGGCATTTTACCAACTAGTTCACATTTAGCTACATCAAAATTAAGTCCAGCTTTAAGCATAACTTCTTTAGCAGTAGCACAATCTGATACATCAATAGCACCAGAATAAGCCCAAGGTTTACCTTTTACTTTATACATATTATTTATGACTTATATGTAACATAACACTTTCAATATCTCTAACAGCTTGGTTTTTATTAACACCATAAGTATCCATATACCATTTTATTAATTCCCTTACTTTTCTTCTAGTTCCATAATTAACAAGATTAGTAGTGTTGACTCCCCGTGGAGGATGAACTTAATTCAGTCCTCTACGGGGAGTATAACTAAGTTATTTAATAATAAGACTAGTATTTTCAACAAGTTTAGCTATACTAATATCTCTACCGTCATTAAGAATATTCTTCATAGTAGTTTTATTAATACTACTACTTCTCGTCATTTCATGTTGATGATTAAAGAAAGTATTAAGTAAATCAAAATTAATTTTATTAGCTAAATCACCAATAGGCTTTTCAATTTCAAATTTAACTTTAATACAATCTAAATCATCAATAGTAAAATAACCTCCAGTTTCTTCTCTAAGTCTAGCAGATTGTTCAGGATATTTTTCAGTAAATTTATTATTAATTTGTTCAAGAAGAACATCTCTACTAAATGAGAAATTACCATCAATCATATCGTTATCCCAAAGAGATTGTAAATGTTCAAGAACTAAATCAATAAATATCTGATTAAGATTTTCATCAATTTCAACACATTTACTATTTTTAGTATAGAGTTTACTATCAACTAGATTAATAACTTTATTACCAGATTTACCTAAATCTCCATAAGTTATAACAGCATCAAGCATAACACCTTTAAGTCTTTCAGCATTATTTTCTTTAGTTTTACGAAGAACAGCTAATCGTTGCTCTTCTTTTTTACAAGATTCAGCTTCAAGATTAAACATAGTATATGCTTTACGATAACTATCAAGTTTAGATTTAAGACTTTCTTGTGTAATAACAAGACGTTCTTCAAGTTCAGGAGTTAATTCACCTCCATTTTCTTCTAACTCAAGAAATATATCCTCAAGTTCAGTAGTAATGTTATAAATACTTGCCATTATTTTCTACGTTTAGATACATTATAAGCAGAACGATAATAAGGATTTAAATAACCAAATAAATGAGTATAATCACTAGCAGTCATTTTATCAGTATTAGTTCTATATTTATAACTAGCTTCAATATATTTTTTCCATAGTTTTTTACTCAAACCAAGATTACCAACAAATCCACCATTTTCAAATACAACAGCTTCTCCATTTTTAGTAGTTCTAAAACGGTTATTAAAACCATAAAATCTTCTTCCCATAACTTTAATATTTAAATAGTTAATAATTTATTTATTATTTCTCATTTCTTCATATGCTTCTTCTTCAAGTTCAACAGTAACATCTTCAAGACGAATACCTTTTAAACAAGAACATTCTTTCCACTTAATATTATACTTAACACTAAGTAAAAGTAAATCAATGTTATCTTTATCAACAGCCATAATCCAATTATCAGGAGATATTTCTACTTCAACACAATCAATATATATTGTTTCTTTAGGCATCCATCCTTTATCAATATCATGTTCATATAATAAACAAGTATTAAAATATCTACCAGTAAGAACATTATTTTTATGTTCAAATAGTCCTCCATGCCAGCAAATAGGATTTTTATTTTTAGTCCATTCTTTAGTATTAAAACTATATCTATCAGTAGCTCGTTTACTAAAAGCCCCATTATAATGAATACTACCATCTGGTTCTTTGAATACATTTCCTTTACGTCTGTTTTGACAAGTACCATCAGAACTTATTTGCATCCATTCTTCATCAGTAAATCGAAGAGGACTAATAATATCCCAATCACATAGTTTTTGAACAAGATTAATTTCCCAAGGAGCGGAACCACCGGAATTACCATGAGAAGCAAATACAGCAACAGCTTCAATTACTTGTTGATACATCCAATCATCCGGACCACCTTCTCCTTTACCATATCCAGCAAGTTTAAGTTCTTTAATAGCATGTTTACAAATATTACTTCTTCTAATAACTTTAGCTAAAACTTTCTTATTAATAAGAGGTTTATTATTTTGCTTTTTAATATAACGCTTACTTTTCTTCATCTTTAATTACTTTAAGAACAACAATATTACATAAAAGACCATAACAAAGATACTTATTAAATATACAATCAGGACAATTTCCAATATGTTTATTTTTAACATATTTACATAAAAGTGTTATTTCTTTATCATCTTTACACCTAATTGTAGTATAAAGAAATTCTTCACCATCATTTAAATCATTAGTGAAATTAGTACCACTATAATTTTCAACATGAAAGTGTTTAAGTTTATCAATCTCTGAAGTCATATCCAAGTTCCATTAAATTATTTCTAATCATACCAGCTATAATTTTAGCATTAGGATGAGGAATACCAGTAGTACCATAATAACGTAAATCAATAATATGACGCCATTCTCTTACGGAATATGTATAAACACATCTAGTAGTAGTATCAAAAGGGAGAACTCCACGAGCATCTTGACGAGGCATACCAATATCTACAAGAAGTTTATATTTATTAAAAGAATTATTACAACTATCTCTATAAATAGATGCTTTTTTATGAGAATTGCACCATTCTTCAAAAATAGGTTCATTATTTAAATAATCTACTTCTTCATCAGTCATCCAATGAGGTCTACAAATACTTCCATCTTCATAAACATATCTAGTTGACTTTTCAGCAATACTATTAGGACTAACACGATTTAATTCACGAGAAGTGCTAATTTGTGTATCAACACAAAAAGTATATCTCATCATATGAAATCCTATTTCAGTATTACAAAAATCTTCAATAGGAACAATATATTTAGATAGATAACCAAATGGTGTTTTATGGTCTAAAACCCAATTACCATTAACAGTTATATAATAAACATGTTTTTCATAATGATAACTAAAACCAATAGTATTACCATAATTAATAATAATAGTTTCTAAAGTTTTATCACTATCATTAGCAATCATATAATAAGTTCCATGACGAAACATACTCCAATGTTCATCATTAATAAGTCGTTTAATAGTAGCTTCATCATTACCATTTGTTCTACCATAACAAACTCTTGCACATCTAGCAACATGAGCTTTAGCATTATCACCTTGTTTCCAAAGCTCAACTTTCGGTTCTATTATCTTCATCTTCTTTATTATTATAAAAATCTTTAACTACATTTCCAAATATACTATAAAAATGTTCTTTAGGTATAATATTAATAGGTTGTATAGAATCAAGCTCTTTAAAAAACTCTTTAAGACCTTTATTTCTAATCCATAAAGTATCGTAAGTAGCAGTTATATAATTATCTTTATCCATGTCACAAGCTATAAAGCAAGTTTCACTATCAAGCTTATCTATACATTCTTTACATACAATAGCTTCAGCTATTTGTTTACTCTTACTAGCATCTTCTTCAATAGAATTTCCAAGTGGAGTATAACCAATAACTTTACCACAACATATACAAACTCTAGCAAGAGCATTTATACCAAAAATAGGATGTAATTTCATACCATATAATCAGTTACAAATTTAAGAACTTTATAAAAAAGACCAACAAGAGTACCAGTATTATCAATAACATAATCATCTTTATTAATTGTTATTTGTTCACTTTCATGATTATCATTATTAACTCTTCTATCTACTCTTATTATTTTTCCACCACATACTTTAATAACATTACATTCATTATCAAATCTAGCATCAGCAATAATACATTGACCTAGTTTATTTCTAATATCAAATGCTTTATTAATAGTATAATGAACAAAAGCATTATACCAAAAATGATTTCTAATAACATTAGTACCATAATATTGGAGAAGAACTCTAATTTTAATAGAAATATTATTATTTAAAGAAAGAAGTGAAGATAAATTATCATAATTAAATTCCCCTATATTATTAATAACTCTATATGCATCTTTGATATTAGTAGAAACAATACCAGTTCTAAAATTATAATAATTTTCTTCTTTAATATCTTGTCTATCAAGAAGTTTACGGTCAATATTGCAAAATGCAGCAATATCATCTTTAAGTTTATCAGCAAAATGAATAATTATTTCATCATTTTCAACAAACCCATTTTTATGATAAAGAAGCCAAGTATCATAAGTAGCTTTCATAATACCATCATGAAGGATATAACTAATCATAGAAGCAACTGTATCTTTACCGCTTCCTTTAAATCCTTTAATACCAACAATAGAAACTTTATTAATACTCATAGTAATTTGTTTTTGTTTATCAAGACAAATATAAAAATATAATAGGAATTTACTAGTAAATGTGATGCTGAATTTAATGTTAAATATCATGGTGAAAATGACGCATTTTAAGGCTCACCATAACAAGCAAATTTTATCGTGATAGATTAATCATTTCAATATATAAAATTGAATACAGGCAAAAAGAATCATGTCTACGAGCGTGTCATATACAATTTTACACCCATATAAAACAGAAAAGCCTAGCACATCATATTGTGTACTAGGCTTCACCTTATTCAATATCTATATGATAAATAATACAAAAATCGTTACGTTCTTCTACAAACTTAACATTAATATTAAAATCATTTTTAGACATAACAAAAGAATTACGTAGTCTTGTATCGAGAAGTTTAATAATTTTATTAGGAATATATAATTTAAATCCAGTATTAGCATCTCGAACAATAGGAATACCAATATCAACTTTATCATCATTATACAAAATCACATAAAGTTCATTACTTTTAGTTATATCATTATATCTAACAGCAAAATTATAACTTTTAGCATCATAATCAGTAAATAGAATAATAGATTTATAATAACAACTAAAATAAGATTTAGTTCTATCAAAACTATTATTCTTAATTACATTATAATCTAGTATCTCCATTTATAACAACAGTTTTAATATGAAATGGAACTCTACTAACACCACTTCGTTCACCATATTCTATATGAACAGTTTTGCCAATATAAGATTTAGAATCAAATAAAACTTCTTGCTGAACTATATAACTAGTGCTTAAACGAGTTTCAAACTTTTCATTATTAATATCATTTTTACAAAGAAGAATAGGTAAATCACGTTTCTTTTCTTTATAAATATCAAGAATTATAAAATCTCCCTCAGCAGCATCTTTAAACTTCTCCATATAATTAGCTCTACGTCTACCATATTGATAATCAGTTTCAGCATTACGAAGTATAAGACCCTCAAATCCTAGATTAATAAAATGATTTCTAGCGTCAATAGCTTCATTATCATTAGTAATATATCCGCTAGGAAGAATAATTAATCGTTCTTTATTATTATAATGTTCTTTAATATTATTAAAGCAAGTAGGCAGCTTAATATGATAACGATATGTATTTCTATGAGTTTGATTACCTTCCATCATAATATCATAACACCAAAACTGAAGAAGTTTATTTTCAACACAATTAGCATCTTTAACAAAATGATTAATTTGATTAACAGTATAACCCGGAAGATAAACTTCACCATCAAGTGCTGCAAATCCATTAATCATATCGTCGATAATATTTATATTAATAGTAGCAAGCAAATAATCTTCAAGATAGCTAAGAGTATGCCAAATAAGACCTTCACGACTTTGGAAACGAAGCCTAATAGGTTTAAACATATCATTTTGAGTATAAGCAGTAACAATACAACGCAGACCATTAATCTTATACTGACCATACATACAACTGACTTTTTTCCAAACATTACCACTATACGTTTTAGCAAGCATTGGAAGTAAAAGATTACTGTTTCCATTACTAAGGTCTTTAGGTAGATAAGTATTTAGAAAATTAAATAGAGTATCATTATCTCCATCCTCCACGGGGGGTAAACCCTGCATATCGCAAAGTTCATTAAGATAAGTATATCCTTGTTTAATTTTATCATTATATCTACTTTCAAGTTCTTTTTTACCATCTTTTTGAGTAACAGCATAAACTTCTTTACGAATATTACCTCGAACAAGACCATAAAAAACAGTGATACTATTAGTACCACTGTCAAGTTCAGCCCACCAAACAGTAGGTGCACCATTATTATTTCTACGATAAAGTTTATTCATTATGTTCACTTATTTTTAAACCATTAAATGCAAAACTAACAGCTTTACCACCTAGAAGTTTAGCTTTACGCTGAGCAATCGTTTCCTTTTTAGGCTTAATAGCCTTTGCAATACCGTTGCTAACATCAATGGGCTTACCTGTAAAGACATCTTTTGATTGATTAACTCTGCTAGCACTTCTAGTGCGTTTCCTTGATTCTTTACTATAATATCGTACTGGGTTTCTTCTCTCGAAATCAAGATTTTTTTCATGTATATCAATAATTCTTTTAATAATACTATTACGATAATCAATATAGCTTTGAGCTTTTTCTGGATGATGTTCTAGAATAAGATAAGCTTTATCAAGAATATATTCAATACTAGAAAGAGTAATACGATAACCATAATTAATAGTTTGTCTAGGACGAGAACCATCAGGATAAATAGTAGTACAATCTAAATCTTTAATATAAGATTCAATCGCATCAGCCATCGTAGATTTATCAATAACATAATTAATATATCTAATATCTCTATCATCTAGCTTTTCTTCATATCCTTTTATTATCATAGATTTTCTTTCTTACATTTATAAATAATAATACGAGTTGGTTTACCTATAAGACAGTGATTATATTTAAACCATTCAATAATATCAAATGTAGGATAAGTTTTAGCTATTCCTTCAATAATAGCGCAACCCTCTTGATAATTAAAATTACTATGAATAGTTCCACCGTTATCAGTATCAAGTAAGCTAAACTTTTTGATATATTCAACATCATCATTAGAAAATAGATTAATTTCTCCATAACAATAAATATCTTTTTTATCAATACGTTTACCATCTATATTAATATATTCCCATTTATCAAGATCTTGTTCATCTTGTTCAGTAATAGGACGCATAACAGTATATGTAACACCAGCTAAACTTTTAGTATGGCAAAGTATTACTTTCTTCCGTATCCCAAGTAAATTTAGTTTCTTCTCCATAATTATCTTCTATATATTTAACAACTTGTTGAGTTAGTTCATTAATAACATTTATAGAATAACTACTTCTCAATTCTGCAAAATCTTTAACACCAAGTTCTTTAGGAATAATAATAGGTATAATATCATAATCATTCTTAAGAATCACAGCTTCCATAAGACCAGTTCTATCATTATCCATAAGGCTAATAAGAAAACCATTTCGATTAAGTTTACTACGAAGCCAATCATATTCAATTTGACGAAGTTTATAAGTTTCATGTGGAATATTAACAACACCAATAGTCTTAGATTCAAGGGTAGACCCCCCGTAGAGGATGGAATGATTAATACTCTTTAGATAACATTCAAGACTTAATCTATCTTTAGTAGATTTAGTTATAATAATAACGTCATAATTATCTAATTCAAGATTAATAATTCCTTCAATAGTATTACTATTAGTTATAAACTTAACTTCAGTTTTCTTATTTCTATTAGGAAAATATAATTTAACATTAACTATTCCTCTTTTATCTTGTCCAAGAACGTAACCATAACATAAATCTGTTTTATCTTTATCGTAAAAATATTTAGGAATAGGATTAGTAGAACGATTAATATAAAATTGGTCAACAGGATAAACAAAATGAGTATTAAGAAAATTAAGATTAATACCAAATTGTCCCCAATACTTAGCATCTAAATTATTCCACGGACGAGTAACAAGTTCAATAATAGGTTTATGATTACGTACATTACTAATAGCCCTAGTAATACTATAATCATTGTTTTCATCTTTATCTTGTCCATAAATAATATTTCTAAAAGTATAAGCAATATGTTTAAGAACAAATAGAAATTGACTTTTAATAGAAATATCAATTTGCTTATGAACAATTTCAGAAAGTACAGTTGCAGCAGCATCTATACAATCTCCCCACCAATATCCAGCAAAATCTCTTCCTTTAAGTTTATTCCTATTATCGTATCTAAAACCAAAACTAGGATGAGTATCTTCACGAAAAGGACTAGATATAAATTCTCCTGTATCTATACAATGTTGTATATCTTCAACACTAATTCCAGTATAAGCACTAAAAATAGTTACTTGACTAACTTTAGAGAAAATATAATCTTTAGTTAAAATAGTATTACTAATATTTCTTTTCATAATATTTCTAATTTGACCTTTATCGTGAACATATAAAAAAAGAGGATTAGGCACTAAAATAGTACCCCAATCCTCTTACATACAACTATTTAACTAACTTTAATTTTTTAAAATGGTAAATCTTCTGTTGGATTAACAAAAGCACCAGCAGCATCATTACCACCGCCAAATGGACTAAAATCTCCACCTCCATTAAATCCACCAACAGGATTCATAGGAGCAGCAGTTTGAACACCAGGCATTACACCTACACCAGGCATAGCAACATTCGGCTGTTTAGCTTGTTCGGCAGATTTTTGATAAACAATACTTTCTTTATAAGGGTCAATATGAAGACTAGGAGCTGATTGTTCTTTATAAAGTTCAATAACTCCATCATTAATAAATGTAGGAAATCCTAAATCACCAAATGAGGATTTACTTCCAACAACAGCGCGCCATTTACCATCATTCTTAATAAAACGAAGAAGTTTCATCCAAATAGTAATAGGTTTACCTTTAGCATCTTTATAAACAGGTTTTCCATTATTGTTAAGTAACTTAACATAATTTTCAAACACAGTCTTATAACCAGCTATAACTTCTTCAGCTTCAACAGGTACATACTGCATATTTTCATCAAAATCTTCAAAAGGTAAAGTAAGAGCATCAATTTCTTCTTCTGTTAAATCACGACCTTTAAGAACAAATACATTATATATATGTTTCATAAAGCGGAAAATGTTATCAACTTTCCAAGCACCTTTACCACCGGGAATAGTTTCAACATTACTTTCAGCAGGAAGAAGGCGTTGAGTTACATAACGACGTTCATTGATATTTTCATGATTACTAACAAAAGTAAATGTAAGATAAGGAATACTCATACCAGCAAATGAAGGCATACCTTGAACATCATCTTTCAATGTAGCCCAATCAACTTTAACATCTTCAAGATGACCAACAAACAAGCCATTAGCTTTGTTGCAATCAGTACGTTCATCAAACTTTTTACGAGTTACATCACGTAAATCGTTATTAATACCTCTACCTCTACGTTTTTTAGGAGTTTGTACTTCTGCATTAGCAGTTTGTTCAGCACTTGCTACAACAGTAGCTTCATTCTTAATTTCTTTTTCTGTCGACATAATTAAAGTAATTAAAAGAATTATTAGATAAAATAAGAGCTGCACCATTAGCAATACTAACAATGCAGCTCTATGTTCAAGATACTATATTTCTAGGACGAAGATTTGATTATTCAGCAGTTTCTTCTTTTTCAGCTTTCTTACCGATACGAATAGGTTCTTCATCTTTATATTCGGTAAGCATTGCAATCTTAACAACAATATCTTTATGACCGTTATTAACAACAGCTTCTTGCAAGTTGTCAATATCTACTGTATAAACACGATTCTTAGAAGTAGCTTCTTCATCAGTCATATCAGCTTTCAACTGTTTCCAAACATTAGAATCAGTAAAGTTAAGAGTTACACCAATACCAGACAAGGCAGCAGTATTAGCACACTTAGAACCTTTAATCTTAGCAACTTCATCACCTTGAATACAACTAATCAAAAGTTCTTTTTGTTCATCTTCTGTAATACCTTCACGTGTAAGAGCAGCTTTAAGTTCTTCATTAGAAGAAGATAAAGCACCTTCAAGAGTTTCTTGGAAGTAAGTATTAACATACTTAACTTTATCATTCTTAGTCATACGAACACGAGTAGTACAAGGATTACCATTCTTATCTAATTCAGCAATACCTTTAGCCAAAGCCCAAATATCAAATTCAGCATGAACAGCAATAGCAGCTTCGGGAGAATCAATATCCAAACCTTGTTCTTCACAGAAAGCAACAACTTCGGGTACTTTATTGATAATAGCATTATCAATGTTTGCACAGTTATTAATGAACATTACATATTCACCATGAGCAATGCCGAGAGCTTTAGAAACTTGGGCAGTCATACGGAAACTACCGGGAGTAGAAACAACTACCAATTCAGGTTCTTCACTAACTGCTCTTTGACCAGCATTAACAATACCCATACCAAAACTCAAACCTTTCTTAAAATCTTTCATAATTATAATTATTTAAAAGTGAATAATATCAGTCTTACGACTGTTTTGTTTAATAATAATTTCTCTATCTTGTTTATGTTATTGAACTTCAGTAATATCAATAATATCTTCATTACTCAAATCAATACCTTGCATAGTCTTTAATTCTTCTGTACTAAGACAGCCCATAATTAAATCATTAGCAATTTCACGAGCACCATAAACAAATGCTCTATGACTTATCATTATCTTAGGATATTTCTTATAAGTATCTTTTTCAAAACATCCAGCAACAATAGCATCTTTATAAGTAAACTCACCAGTAGCAACCATATTACGTTCTCCAATTTTACGATAAAAACGATAACTAGTAATATAATCAATAGGAACAGCAGGTATTCTATAAACAGGAACTTTACCAGTAGAAGCAATTTGTTTAGCTTCATTAGTATTAGTAGCTATTTCAAACTTACCATTAAGTTGATATTCTTTATATACATTACCATTATAATCTTTATAGTATTTAACAGGATAAACATATATGTGTTCATGGTCTTTATCTTCTGCATTTTTAGTTTGTGCCTCTTTGGGAGTAAGACACTTAATACAGTCAGATGGAAGTTTATCTTCATCATAAGCATTAAAGCCATCTGTATATTCGTACAGAGCGCGATAATTATCTACTTTTTCCCAACTCACGCTGCCTTTGACAAGTAATGCCTTAATAATATGGACATCAACACCTGTTTTACCACTAACTACATGAATATGTTCAATGCAAGTAGAAAATGGAACTCTAAGGTCTTTAGCTCTCATTGCAATAGCAAGACCATCTTCAACAGACTTAATACCACATTTATCACTACGCATAACACGTTTGATAAATACTTCAAGACTTGCAATTTCAGCTTCACTCATATAATTAAGCTGATAAGGAGCAACAGAATGTTGAACACCATGTTGTTTTTCAATACCACTATTACTAACAGCAACAGCAGCATCATTAACTTTAACTTCTTTATCTTCGTCCATTCTATCAAAGAGCGATTTTGATTACACAATAAATGTAACTATTATATTTATACTAGCAAATAATATCATCAAAATTTTGAGCACTAATATCAGAATTAACATTCTGTATAACTTCATGGTTAGCTGATAACTTTTCCTTTTTAAGATTTGTTTCTTCGATAGTGCCAGCTATATAAAGTTTATGTACTTTAAGTTTTGATTGACTACAATTAACATTATTATAACGATAAATAAGTTCATCTATGGTATCACATAGAGATGAAGTCAAAATCCATTCGTCTACGCTTGTTTCTAGGCTGTCAGTTGAATTATTTTTTATGGATAATACTCTTAATAAGCCATCGTTAAAAGACTTCAAATTCAGCGTGGAAATAGCCTTAGATTTGACGATTCTTGGCTGTCCTTTCTTGCTTCCTGTCTTATACAAAATAGGAATACCATTATCATCAACTAGAACTTTATCTTCAATCTTATCATGATAATCACCACAAATTTCACCTAGTTTATCATTAATATATTTAGTTACAGTAGCAGCATATTCACCTCTCTTGCTAATAATAAGAAATCGTTTATCAGGATTATCTTTAATAATTTCAACTATTCTTTCTAGCTTACAAACGTTATCAGAACATATAAGCATACGTTCACGAACAATATTATAAAAAGTCTTAACTCGTTCAGCAAGAACAAGAGGATTATAACATTCATCAATTTGTTTACTAAAAGGATTAGTCATATCCATATCAGCACTCCATCCATTATATTCAGCTATTTCTGTAATATACTGCATAGCACTACGTCCATCTTGTGTACCATTTCGAGCACATTTAATATTATCAAGATTACCAAATACTTGAATAGTCTGAGTAATAAACTCAGTATATTTATCATAATTAGCAATATCATCTTGATTAACAAATAGAATTGGCTCTCTATGTTCCTCTACGGGGAATATGGCTCGCATACCACTAGAATTTAGAATATTATTAATAGGCGGAATATTATTATAAATCTTAGTTAGCTTAGAAGTATCAATAGTTTTTTCAGTTAAAATCATAAGTTTAAATCTAGCATGATTAAAAACTGTATTACAAGAAAGATTCCATTCATTAACTCCAACAACAATAGAAATATCATAACTATAATTATATCTACTATTAACATAAGTATGAGTAAGAATATTAATAGTATCTATATTTATATTATGATTTTTAAGACCATCAACAATTTCAGTTCTTCTTTTCCAATTATCTGTAACAATAAGTATTTTAATATTATCATTCTTATTTCGCATAAGACTAATAATTCTACTTATAATTTCACAATAATCAATAGGAGGAACACAATTAATAGTTCCAATACCTTTATATTCTTTAGAACCCCATTTGTTAATTAGTTTATCATAAGTTTCTTCAACTATATTTCTCATCCAAAATCATCTTCATTAAAAATAGGATTATACATACCACTATATTTTTTAATTTTACTTTTACCTTTACCTTTAGGAGAAATCTTAAGTTTGATAGGATTAATAACTTTCATAGCTTCTTGATAATAAAATTTAAAATTAATATCTCTAAGAGAAATATCTTTATCATCAAGACTATTAATAACCGTTACAACAGAACCAGCCGCCATTCTACTACGAGAACCATTATCATTATGAACTTTCTCAATAATATAACCTCTATTAGAAACATAAAATCTAACATATCTTTGACAAACAACATGAGTAACTTGCCCATTTTCAATCTTAGTTTCTTCTACATGAAATTGTCTACCTACATTTTGAGTAAGACAAAAGTCAAGAATATTAGTAGCTTCTTGAAGAGTATCCATTACAGGTTTATTCTTAAGAAAATAGTTTTCAATAGCTTGAGCAACAATAGGCATAGAATAACCTTTAGTTAAATCTAGAGAATACATCATAGGATTAAGAGCACCTTTAGATTCAAGTTTAAGTTTATGAACACCATTTTTAATAACTCTAAATTGGCTAAGATAATTATTTATATCTCTACTAACAAGACAATGATAATAATCAGTATCAAACTTAAGTTTAGTAGTTTGTTCCCAATCATCTTTAATACGATTATAAACATCAATATCTCGTTTATAAAGTTTAATAACAATACCATCTGTATTAGCACTTAACACATGAATATTGTGTAACTCTAATTCCTCAACCAACATTAGCATCATTAACTGCCCATTAATAGTAGTTTTAAGTACAGCTAATCTATCGTAAAGATTACCGTTTTCAAATCCAAGTTTACCATAAACAGAATTAATAACAATCTTTAAAACTAAAGCTAAAGTATCTCTATCAATTCCGTCAACAGTATCTTCATCGCTGTGTTTAACTTCAACTCTTTTATTTTTAAGCCCACCAATAAGATTACAAAAAGCATTTGTATCAAGATGAGCTGGAGCTACTTTATGAGCAGCAATAATACTAGGATACATACTATTAATATCAGCATGAATATAAACATAATCATCGTCATTAAGAACATCGTATTGACCCCCCGTAGAGGATGGAAATAATTCTCTTCCACTACTCCAAAGTTCAACAGGATTATCTTGACTATGTAGACCTCCAGTTGCAACAGTATAAGTTACATTTCCAATTTTAACTTCTTTACTAAACGCATCTTTATTAACTCTATAAATAGTAGTTTTAAGACATTCATCAAGAAAGTCTTGCATAGGTTTAGTTTTAAACTTAATAAAAGGAAAAATAACTTTTTTAAAACTCATAGCAGTTCTTTCAGTTTTCTTACCTTTCCATTGTTCAGGGGCAAGACCACTAAATTTACTATAAAATTTCTCAAAAAGAATATCAGCAGTTTTACTACGACTAGAATTAAGAACATCAACATCGTATGCTTTACTAATAGCATAACGAGATTTAATTTCTTCTGGATAAAGACGAACTATTTCAGCTACAATAAAAACATCATTAAGATTATAATACATCATAGGTTCAATATATTCGTCAAGAATAAATCTATCCCATTTATCAACTAGTTTATTAAGCTGATTAATATTCATTCCTTTAAGATTAGGAATTTCATTATATAATTCAGCTTCTTTTTCATTAATGTCAGGAAGTTCATATTCTAGAAGTTCATACCATTGAAGATTAATAGAAGTTTGCTTTAGACCTTTAGGAACAGGTTTACGTTCACCTGTTTTACTATCTACAACTACACTTGCTTTATTAAGAGCAAATATACGCATTACATCAACACCTGTAAATGGTAGTTTATATTTTCTAAGACTATTAAGATAAAAATCAGTTTTAAATTTATCTTTATCATCTTGACTAGAAATAATAGTTTTACTAGTTTCATATAACTTATTAATAAGTTCTTTTGTACTATTCGTACGCATATAAAAACTAAGTAAAGCAGCAATCATAAGATTATCATAATTGAAATTATTAAATCCATACAAGTCAGTACGAATAATAGTTCCATTAGAATCTTTATAGCATCTAGTCTTATTAATATAACCTATCATAGAAAGTAATTGACTATCGTCTTTATCTGTTATATAAAATTTATATTTTTCAACAGTTTCAAGACGAGCTTTAATTTCTTCAACAGATAGTTTTTGAACTAAAGGAATAGCTTTTCCATTACTATCAACACAATCTTTAAAAACTTTAAGATAGCTATTAATGCTAACAAAAGTAATAGAGAAGAAGTTTCTTAATACTTCGACATCATAAGCTATACAATTAATCATTTATAAAGTTTATACCATAATTATTTCTATTTTCATTAACCCAATTAATATCATCAGCAAAACGCTGTTTAAATATATGATAAAGATTATCATCTTTAAATTTAATAAGAGGAGAATAATTACTAAATACATATTTACCACCAGTAGCCATAAATCTAGGAAGTTCAACTTTACTTATACTACGATAAGCATTACCAAATATAAATAAATATTTATAATTAATTCTAGCTAATTCTTTCCATAGAATATTACGACATTTATCAACAGCAGTAAGATAAGTATTATAATTATTAGAACAAGCACATTTAACACTATAAGTCATATAAACATCTTCGGTATTATTTCGTCCAGAGTATTCATCGTAAAGATTACCAATATCAGTAAATAATTGATAATCATCACAATAAGCTCTATCACCTCTAGGAAATAGGAAAACAATATCTCCATGAATACTTCCTCTACCACCTTGTATATATCTACCTGTATTAAATATACGATTTGGACATCTAGCACAATCAAGATATTCGTCAACAGTTTTATTTACCATAAGATAATACTAATTGATTGCTAGTACGAGAACAAGCAACATATAATCTACGAAGCATTTCATCTCTATTAGTATAAGGATGACCATATTTATCATAAATCATATCATTAATATCTACAAATACATTTCTATAAGTAGAACCTTGTGCTCTATGAGAAGTAATTGCAAAACCATAATCTAAATCTCTACTAAATAAAATCTTGCCATAACTATTCGTAATATTAGAAGCAAGAAGATATTTACGTTTAAAATCAAAGTATTGTTTCCATTTACTTCCACGTTCAGAATTACTAGCTTTTTTAGCATCATTAATAAGACTAGTCAACTTCTTATAATACATTTGAAACGTATAGTTATCATAATGGTCAATAACAAATAGAGGTTGAGTTACACTTCCACCATGAATAGCTTGAAACTTAATAAGAAATCCTTTAAACTCATAATCATTATCAACTGTATCAACAATATCTTTAACAATATATTCTTCACTATTGTTTATAATAATATCATTAAAAACATTAACAACAGTAGTATAACTCATTATTAAATCGTTACGAGTAATAAGACTTTTATCAGCATCTTTAATAATCATATGCCTAACATGATTATTCCATTGTGCAACACGATTATTAGTATAAGCTATAATACGATACAAATCTATATCTTTAGTATATTCTTCATCATTAAAACAAGTATCAATTAAATCAGAAAATTCAGTTTGACCACAAACATAAAATCCTTTAGTTTCTTCATTATAATCTTGTCTGTTTTTAGATATATAATCAAGAAACTTCCATCCATTCTTACTATCTATATCTTCTCGAAGAAGTTTAAGAAGTTTACTAATAGGATTATTATCTCCTTGTCGTACAACTTCTTTAAGATAATAAGTATTACTAGCAATAAGAAAAGCTTGACTAGTTTTTTCATTAACGGGAGGAAGCTGACTAGAATCACCAAGCATTATAACTTTAATCTGAAGTTTCTTACATTTATTACTAATATACTTAACAAGTTTAGCATTAAGCATAGAAGCTTCATCAATAATTAAAACTTTAAGTCCGTCTAGTTTATCTCTTCCAACAGGATTAAAAGCAGGATTCTCAGGGTCAAAATTTTCAATATTAACATCAAGTCTAAAACCAAATAATGATTGAATAGTATTAACCTCTTTTCCGCCAATAGAATTACTAAGAACTCTACAAGCTTTATGTGTAGGAGCAGCACAACCTATAACACCACCAGACCATTTACAATTATTAATAACATATTTAATAACAAATGTCTTACCTGTTCCTCCAGCACCACAAAGAGCATTAATAAATTTCTTATCATCCCAAGGCTGTGCAAGAAACTCAATAAGTTCATGCACAGCTATTTCTTGGTCTTTAGTAAACTTAATGTTAGTATATTTTCTATTACTATTAGCAATATTAAGATTACCAATCATTACAATTCGTTGTTTACATCAATAAGATTATTTTTAACTTTATCTTCATATTCTTTCCATTCTTGAAAAGCTAAAATAGTAGATTCACTATCGCCACGATTATAACACGTAGTAATATGAAACAATTCCTTAGCAAAAGGCATTTTAACAATTTTACCTTTAGCTATAAGTCCAGCAGCAAAAGGAATATAAAATCTAGTATCAACAGTTTTTCTATTTTCACTATCTCTTATAATTTTAATTCTATGATTATACTTATCTAATCGACGAGCATAAATAACTTTCTTTCCTTTAGTTCTGTAACTTTCACCAGTAATGCTATATAGTTTGCCATTGTATTCTACTTTATAAGTACCATCAATATATCTAATAATACCTTCACATTTAGCAACTATAATAACATATTTATTGACTATTCCTTTCTCTTTGGATTTACCTACAACTCCAAATGAGAATTTAAAGCTAACCATAACATACTACTTTCTTTTAATAGTACGCATACGTTTATCAACAGCACGAGTAATACCTTTAAAAGTATTATCCTCTGCAAATTTAGCTTTACGAGCAGCCTTTTTAGCAGCTTTCTTAGCAGCAATTTCTTCATCACGTTCTTTTTGTTGTTGAATAACATCAACAATCTCAACATGATAACCACAATAATGAGAAAGAAAATCAATCTTACCACTAGTTCCATTACCAATAGCACTATTTTTAGCTACTTTAATAACTTTACTAGCAGGATTGATTCCAATAACATCGTCAACATTATTAAGTTGACGAACAACAGAAACTTCATCATACTTTTTCATAAGTATTTTACGTTTTTAAAGATTAATAAAACAATTATATTTAATAGTTAAAACTATAATAAGTTCAATAATAGTAAGATTAGTAGAGCCACTACGCTACGCTCCGTGGCGACCCCCCGTAGAGGATGGAAGCAAGCTAGTCATTAAACTTTCTTTCTAATAATATCATTAAAATCACTAGTAAGTTTACCAATCCTATCTTCAATTCTATCTAGTCTATTTCTATCCCTATCTCTTTTAACTTCCCATTGTTTATTAATATCGCAAATATCAATTTGAATCTTTCTAATCCAATTTTGAGTATCATTAATATCTCTAATAAGTCTATCTAGTTTTTTACTAACAATGGTAATTCTTATAAAAAGATATACAGATAAACCAAATATCATACCAAGTATAAAATGAGTAATATCTTCAGTCATAGAAATAATGATAAAGTTTACGAATGAGTTCAAATTTAGTATCAGTAATATTATAGATTTTAAATGCTTTAGCAACAAAATCAAAATCACCATATTTAAGTAAAGCATCTATATAATCTTTAATATTACTAAGCCACATAATAGCACTAACAGAATACCTATCACTATCAATATTAGTAATATATTGACCAATACCTTTAGCAATAGTATCAGCAGTTATATCATTAATAATAAACTTATCAGTAAACCAATTATCTTTTATATATTGTTTATCAGTATATTTATCACGAAAGGCTTTAGATAGTTTATTACATAAATCAATATAAGAACGAGCAGCAGTTCTATTATTATGATTAACAAATTGAACATCTTTAACTTTAAGAGTTAAATTCATTCCGCATTCAATAATACGAACTTTAATTTGTTTTCTATCTTCATTAATATATAGAACAATAGCAAGTTTATCTTTCCAATAGCCAGTATTCAAAGTAACTATATCATAAAGTTTAACTTTAAATCCAGATGTAATAGTACCATCAATATTCTTATAAGCAACATAATTCATAATAAAACTGTATTAAATTTTTAGTTTAACATTTATTAGCTAGTTCTTTTGCCCTGTATTGAACTCAATATTAATCGTAATAGATTAATCAGATTATATATAAAAGTTCAACAGAGAGCAAAAGAATCATATCTACGAATGTATTATGAACATAAATAGTTAGTCATTTTGTTCAGTCTTATTATTCTGTTCATTATTCTTACCATCACGTTTAAGACGTTCTTTAAGAATATGTTCAGCAACAGAACCAAGTTTACATTCACTAACACAACGACTAACACCTTTAGCATGAACTACAGTATATACAATAGGATAATCAATGTATTTATTATTACCTACTGTACGTTCAACTTTAGTAATTCCAACTTCAGTCACAATACCAACACAAACACCAAGTTTAGTTTGATTATGATATTGATAAGTATATTCCATATATACTACCTGTCCTTTTTCAAACTTAGCTTGTTCTTCAATGTATCTATCTAATAGACCATCAAAAATAAAAGAATCATAATTATCCATTTTAATTATATATTTAAAGTTAATAATATACATACTAAAAAGCCTAGCACTATCTTCACAGACAATACTAGGCAAAACTACAAATACGAAATCATATAAAACGAAATGTTTGACACAGACATTGTTATTACTAATTTCACAATCAATAATAACATCATTAACACCAAAATAAATATGACATATAACACTTGGACTATGATAAATATTAATAGCACTATCTTCACAGACTGTACTATTACAAAACCTACAATTTTAGAAATTAAAACGGATAATAGCAATATCATAGTTTCGGAGTTCAATTCCTCCATCATCAGCAAGTGAAATAATACTACTATCTTCACAGACAGTAGTATTAGAAATAAAATCAAAAACTTATGTGGGATTATTTAGCAGATTTATTTGCTTTTCTACGTTTAAGTTCAGCATAAATTTCATCATCACTAACATTCTTAAACTTATTCTCCTGTTTATTATTATCAACAGATTAATTAGCCATTTTAATAATTTCCTTATATTCTGCATTAGAAGTATCAATAATATGTTGAGCTATAAAATGATTAATTTTAGTATTAGCTTCAACAATTTTAATAATCATATCTTTAGCATATTTAGGAAAAACAGCAATAATAGGTTTAAGAATATCTTTATCTTCAATTATACTATCCCAACGATTAATAAGCCAATCAAGTTCAAATCCATCTTTAGTAACAAGTTTAATAATATCTTCTTGAGTTTTACCAAAATCATTAATATATTTTTGTTCTTTAAGAACATATACAAATAAAGCTAAACCTCTAACATATTGGTCTGGAGATAAACCTTTATCTTTAATATCATTAATGAATTTATTAATAAGAGTACAATCTTCTTTATATTTACAGGTATCACAAGCAATAGTATTACAAGATGTACCAAAAACTTCATCAAGAATAACTTTAATATTAATATTTTCCATAATTTTATTTATTTAATCATAATAACCAAAAACATCATTTTCAGGGTCAACAATAGGACTATCATCAACTATTGGTTCCCAAGCAATATCGTCAAAATCTTGACTTAGACATTCTGCATGAATTTCAACACCTTCAACATTATTATTGAAATATGTATCATCTTCAACAAAATAAATATCAGTTCTTTCCATATCTTTATATATAAAATAAACTCCGAGTAGAGAATGATTATCATCAACATTATTAACTATAACAAACCCAATAAACAAAATGGCAAGAAAATGTAGAAAATGACAAGCAAATGAGAATTAGCTTTAATAAGCTCAACAGCACTATCTCATCCTCTACGGGGAGTCTACACTATAAACTTAACTAGCTTCAGAATCTTTATTCTTTTTATGAAGTTCAGTTTCAGTATCAATCATAATACCAATAACTCGCTGACTATCACTAGCAACATCAGCATGAGCTTTAACTAAAGCATCAATAAATAAATCATCTGTATATCTATATTCTCTACGAAGACCACCATCAGCAGTAACTCTAAACTTATTCCATAAAAAGTCAACATAAGCACCTTTCGCATTATATATTCTTCCATCATCTTCAAGAGTATGAAGAATATTAAGAGAAGTATGACGTCTAAATGCAGCATTGAATTTAACAATACAAACTACATCAAGAATATGTTGAGGAACATTAATTCCAACAGGAACACCACGTTTATCAGTCTTAGCATCTTTAAAGTCATTATCTTCATTAGCTTGACTAACAACAGTAGTTTGTTCTTCCTGTTTACGAACTTTACTTTGTTTCTTCTTCCTAGCTTTATTCTTAGGTTGAACAGTTTCACTACTAACAACAGCATTAACTTGTATATCTTCTTCAGGAACAACAAGTTTACCCTCTTGTTTAGCTTCTTCTAAACTTTCAGCCATAGTTTTCTTTCTAGGCTTAGATTGAACATTACTAGTAACATTATCAAAATTTACCATAACACTTATAAGTTTAAGATTAATATTATTATCAGTAGCAATATTACTCTACTGAACAACATGACAAATATAATAATTAAATATAATACTCCAAATATATTATAATTTATTTATACTATAATTCTAACTAATAATCAATAGCTATATTAAAATAACTAAAATAGTTATAGCAATAGGAATTAACTTACCATGAGTATAATAAATATCAATAGTATCAAGAGAATCATTAGTATAAAGAGAATCAGTAATATCAAGAATATTAAGAATATCATTAGTAATACCACCAGCAATATTAGCATGACTAGTATTAATAGTCATTATAATACTGATAATATTAATAGTGATATTATTAACTAGAACTAATGCTATTGGTCATTATGACTAGAAGTCTTATTAGACTTGATAATACTGTTAGAGCTAGTCTTAATAACGATTGTATGACTAATCGTCATGACAAACGTCAATGAGATGATAATGATGATGCTATGACTGAAACTGATAGTGGTATAACTGAAAGTTATAATGAGATGGGAAAGGGAGTTGGAACTAATACTAACAACGATGATATAACTAGAAGTTATAACTAATGGTTATGAAGATATAACTAAAGGTTATGAAAGGGAATAAGAGGGAGTTGGAACAATAGGTTTAGATTGATTATTAGGAGTGTTATTAATAGGATGAAGAGGATTAGGAAGAATACCAGCAGGACTAGTCCCTTTAGCATGACCATCTCCACCCCCATTTCCACATTCACCACTCCCATAACCATTCTCATCTTCACCATCAACCTCAATTTGACCCTATTTGAACCACATTCAACTCCACCATCTCATTCTCCACAAACTCTACAATGTCCACTTTCATTTCCATCTCTACATTCTCCACATTCAATACCTCTCATCACCTCTAACTTCATCTCTATAACTTTTTGTTATAAGAGTAAATCTCCATAACCAATATCAGTATAACAAAATGTTATAGGAGTAAATCATCATTAATTTCATTAATAGTATTATCATCAGTAATTTCATCACGTTCATGCTTATCAAGACTTTCATTAATAACACTAACGATACTTTTTAGTTTAACAGCAATAGCTAATCTAAGTTTATCAATACTATTATATACTTGTTTGATATCATTAGCACTACCATTAGTGGTCATATTAGTAACAACAAGAGGGTGCTTAATATTATCAAGACTAAGTTTAGTAAGTTCAACAGAAGTAATAGAATTATCATTCTCAACTTCAATAATAGCAATAATACGATGTACTTTCATAATGTTTAATATTAGGATTAGTATTATCAGACCTTGCAGCTAGGTCTTGATTGATAAGTCTTATCAGACTGTTAAGTTCGTTTGCTGCAATCTATTTAATGTCGATAATGAGCATTTCCATTTCGAACACTAGCGACAACATCAACAAAACTATTGTTGATAATACAAACGCTACCAACCCGAAGGTTAGTAGCGTCATGTTCATTAGAATGGCATATCGTCATCGTTTATTACAGTAGCAACAAAACTAGCCGCTTTAGCTTTAGCTTCACGCTTTGCAGCAATGGCAGCACGAGCATCATCCATAATCTGCTTGATAAGTACATTATATGCACCAACAAGAACAGGGTCAGTAGGTTGTTCGATACCTACAATATGATATACATATCGGTCATAATCCACAACATTGTAAAGATTGTCTTTACGAGTAAATGGATTACGGTCTTGTACACCGGCAGGTACAAACTGACAAAGAACTTTGACAGCAACACCAGTCAGATACATACTAGCAAAACCAGCTTCAGCAGCTTCGCCAATATAGTTGACAAATCTACCGTAGAACTTGTCTTTGCGCATTACAAGCAGTATCTGATTGAATGGCATCTGAATAGCTCCAAGCATACCCATTCGATGTGTACCATCAGGCATACTTTGAGCACCTTTGACAGGACTAGCAATAGTAACAAACGCATTGAGATAAGAATTGCCATTACGACCTGTACGTTCTTGACAATCAATATTAGTAATGACAGTTGTCATTACATAACTATGACCATCAGTACAGATGCGTTTAACAACATCATCAATGGTTTCCACTTGCGTAGAACTTTGGTTATCTGTATCAACAACAGGTTGAACAGGTTGGTTAACACTAGTAGTTGGTTCAACTACATTAACATTCTCAGGAGCAGCAGCACCTTGTGCAGCTTGTGCTAAATTTCTAACGTCTGGCATGACTATTAAGAATTTAATTACGCTAATCAGTAGCATTACTGACAGTTGTTTCGATTCAACTGCAAAGTATTTAATGTTGATAATGAGCAGCATCATCTAGTAGAGATTAATCTCTACTAAGATAACTAACAATAGCCGATAGTATTCCAAATACAACAGCAGTAATCTGTTCATCACTAGTTGGTTCTACTTTCAATGCTAGTATGATAGCTGGTATCATCAGTATGATAGCAACTAACAACAATGGTTTGTTTGTTTTCATAATGATTAGTATTAATAGTTAGTAATGTAATGAGATGAATAATCTCAAAATATTTAATGTTGATAATGAGAGTGAGAACTTTACTTTCTCCTAGAACTTGACGGGGGTAGTCAAGTTCAATTTAATGACCCACCCCTTATACTCACTAGCCTCATCAAAACATTAATATACACTATTTTCACTCTAATTATTACCATTACTATCATTTTCACTATCACTCTCATTATAACTTTTCATTTCATTTTCATTATCGTTATCTTTATTACCTGCATCTTCATTATTTCCATTATCTTCGCATTTAATTCAGTCCTCACCAATATCTATAACTTCAGTTGCATACAAATCTTTATTCGCAATTACAATACCTTTATCAGTATCATTTTTAAATAAAACAAATTTATCAACTATAAGTCTATCTTTATCATCAAAAGTTTTTATTAATTTAGCTTCACTAATAATATTAATAAGTTTGTTAACATCACCTCTAAATATGTAAATAGGATTAACAACATAAATATTTCTAATATTAGTTCTTTTAATAATATTTTCATCTTCAAGATAAGCAATAGCGTTATAATAATCTCTATAATTAGGCTTAACTAAACCATAACCTTTAATTAAATCATGAGAAATATAAATAACATTACTATTAAATTTAATATTTTCAGCAATATAACCAATAAAAGAAATAATAACAGCATATCTATTTTTTCTTATTATATCCCAAACTCTCATACCAATAGTAACAAAATTACGTTTAATACCAACTTCTTTACTAAGATGATAACCATTATCAAATTCAGCAACTATACCAGTTCTGGTACTTTTATTATAATTAAAAGGATTAGCAACAACAATTCTTTGTTTTTCAAATTCTTCTAAGCAATCAGCATTATAACAAACATCATTAACAAGTTTATTATAAACTTTAGTAGGTTTAAAATCTTCTTTAAAAGTCATAACAATAACATTATTAAGTTTAACATAAAAATAGATTACTCTAGGAAATTAGCGAAATCTATTCCATGTATGGTATAAATTTAGCAAATAAATAGCGAAATCTATTCCATGTATGGTATAAATTGATATTTGTAACTTATTGATAATCAAATAATTATAAGTTAGCAATAGTATCTATATAGATATATTATATATAATATTAATATAATCAGTATTATTAGATTCACTGTGACCCGCTCCGAGCTTCGCTCTCCGCTATACTCCCCGTGGAGGATAGATACAATCAGTATCAATCACATCAAGTTAATCAGCATCATCATCTCTATTAATATTATTAATACTAATATGATTAAGTCTAACTCATCTCCATCCTCCACGGGGAGTATGACTTGCATATTTATAATCATATAATCCTCTATGATGTAAATGTTAAAAATAGTTTTTCTCTTGGTAGATTCATCTAAACTCTTACATTTGCTAAAAACAATTAAGTTATGGGTAAAGATAAAAGTGAAACTAAACCTAAATACACTAGAGAATTTCATAGTGGTGAAAGGAATAAAAAAGAGATTAAAGTTCCAAGTAAACTTAAACTTGGAAATATAGGTATTGATAGTATTATTAAAACTAAATAATTTAGTGTTATGATTAAAGTTGAAAGTAAATTTAAAGATTTTGGTATTCAAATACCTACTGACATCAGCGAAATAACAAGTGAAGCACTTGACGCTGTTCTTAATAATGTAGTTATTGCTAAACATTATTGTGTTGTTGCTCTTTGCCAAAATGAAAGTTTGTTTGGTGTTATTAATAATAAAGTAAGTACAGTTGAGGTTATGCCAATTATTGCTAAAATTAGTAAAGAAGATGCTGAACTTATTGGTATGAATCAAATGGATAAGATTATTATTGACCGTTCTACTCTTGAACGTGGTTATCATCTTTATCTTAAACATAATGTTCTTAGTCCTCAATTTGTTAATAAGTATATTACTAATGATACTGAACTAACTCGTTCTATTACTGTTGGTACTTTTGGGCAAAATCAAGGATATAAAAAAGGACAGAAAGTTTGGTTTGTTGAATTTAAAGTTATAGCTATTAATGATTTAAGAGCTGCTATTACTGATAAACATAAAGCTATTAATCCTTTTGTTTATCATTCTGCTGAAAAAGCTAATTAGCCATTTCGTCTAAATAATCGAACTCTTCTTAGAACTACTTATGTATAATTTAAAATTATAGGTACTTGTGTTCTTGTTTATAGTAGTAATCTAAGAAGAGTTCTTAAACTTTCAATTATGGATTTTAAGACTAATACTAGTTTTAATATAGCTAATACTAGTTCTCATGAAGATTTTGATGATGATTATATTCTTATCTATAAAGATATAAATAATATATTAGATGATATTGGATTTCAAGGAGATGATAGAATACTTTGTAAATCTATTATTGAAAATCTTGAAAAAGAAGCTAGTATTAATATACGAAAAGATAAATGTGTTGCTATTCCTCATATTGGTACTATTCAAAAGAATTGGTATCGTTCCAAACTTATTAGTTATTATAAAGACTTTAAAGAAGCTAGAAAAACTATGACTAGAGAAGAGTATAAAGAATATACTGCTAAAATTATGGAAGAGGAAAAGCAAAAACATTATGAAGAAGAAGAAAATATTAAGAATGAACGTAAGTTTAAAAAGAAACTTCTTCCTACTTGGGTTAAACTAAGTAAAAAGCATAGTATTACTTATGCCAATCTTTGGCTATATGCTATGAGTCAACTTGAAATTATTGAATTTGATGAAGAAGTAGAAGAAATATATGAACGGTTTGGAATTGGATTGGATGCTGACCATAGATGAAACTGGTATGCCAAAAGCTCCTACACTTAAACAACTTCTTGATAGAGATGTTAGTCTTCTTTATACTAGAGATAAATCTCCTAATAAAGAGATGTATATTAAAGAAGTTGGTATTATTTATTATCTAGGTGACCCTAAAGGCCCTTGTTTACAAGAAGGTCTTAGTGAAAAAGAAGCTCTTAAAAAAGCTATTGAAAATTTTGATTTACCTAAAAATTATCAACCTGATATTCTTGTTTGGAAACTTATTAAACGATATTATAACCAAAAAGCTGGAGCTGGTATGGAAGCTGTTCTTAATATTAAACGCGGTATTCATAATGTTGCTCTAGCTGCTAGCAAACTAAATGAGTTGTTGAATGACAAATTATCTGATGGTGCTAGTCTTGAAGATGTTCCAACTGTTATTGGTTATATGAAACAAATTAATGATTTAGCTAATCAGTTTCCAAATACGATTAAAGCTCTTAATGTAGCTGAAGAAAATCTTCTGTATGAACAAGAGAATGTTGCTGGTAGAGGTGGAGTTGAAATTACTAGTAGTATGATTGAAGAATAAGCTGATGCTAATCTACTTCATCCTCCACGGGGAGTCTAGCGTAGGCACGTAGTGCCGAAGCGGGTCCAAACTAGTGTTGAACTTAATGGTATTAATAATATGGAACTTAGAGATAAAAGATATAATGATATTAGACTTATTTTTCATGAAGAAGAACATAAATATAATGATAGTCTAGGTAATGATTATATTTCAACTACTACTATCCTTCATAATTATGCTCCAAAGTTCGATAAGAACTATTGGTTGAGAAAGAAGTCTAAAGAACTAGGAATAAGTGAGAAGAAACTAGAAGAACAATGGTCAACTATTACTAAAGAAGCTTGTGAACGTGGAACTAATACTCATAATGGTCTTGAAGATGGTGTTAAAGGAGCTTCTATGTTTCAACAAGCTATTAATTATCTTGATAAACGAGAAGATGGTGTAATGGTTACTATTGCTGATATACCAAATTTTGGTGCTAGTTATAAGTTACTTAATCTTAAAGATTTTATTGAACTTACTAATAATCGTTATCCTCTTATTTATGATGCGTTTAAAATGTACACTGAAAAAGGATATAAGATTTATAGTGAGATTGGTATGTTTCTTATAGATTGGTTAATTAGTGGAACTATTGATATTCTTCTAGTTAATGAAGATACTAATTGTGCTGTTGTAGGTGATTGGAAAACTAATCGTGGTGGATTAAAATTTAGTAGTGGATATTATAAGAAAGATAAAACAGTTAGACCTGCACAACAAACTAATGTTTGGGTTGATAAAGATGAACGACTTTTAGCTCCTCTTAATCATCTTCCTAATTGTAATGGTGCTATATATAATCTTCAACTTAGTATGTATGCTTTTGCTGTTGAATATATACTTGGTTTAACTATTAAAGGTATTTGGTTATGTCATATTGATAGTGATTTTGAACTTAATGAATATGGTATGCCAAAAAGGTTTTCTGATGGTCTTTATCATATTAAAGAGAATCCTGTTGAAACTACTAAGTTCTTTACTATGAATTATCTACGTGATGATATTAATAAAGTTCTTAAAGATAGAGAATTACAAATTAAAGCTAGTGGTGTTCAAACTCAATTTAAACTTGCTATATGAAATTAAATAAAGATAATTTAATTGGAGTAATTATTGGTTTTATTGTTTTAGTTATATTTGCTATTTGTTTATCTAGTGGATGCACTAAACGTATTACTCCAGTTCCTGAAATTCGTTATGTTCCTGTTACTGATTCTACTGCTGTTAATGAATTAGTTTTAACTAAAGAATTACTTCGTAGAACTCAAGATTCTCTTAATGCTTATAAATCTGATACTACAATTAATGCTGATTACTTTGTAGCTAAGTATAAACTTGAACGTATTAGATATTATAATGATATTGCTGGTAAAGGAAATAATATCAAATTTCTTAGAGGTTGGATTCGTAGAACTCTTGATGAATAAGTTATGTATATTATTAATCGTAGAAAAAATATAAGATTAATTAGCAATGAACACGCTATTGATGATAAACTTATATTTATAATTTATAAAGTTCAAATTAAAGTTCTTTGGTTTTGGGTTACAATTAAAGAATTTGATGAAGATGAATATTATGACGCTGTTGATTGTTTTAGATATTGTACTAATCCTTATATAAATTAAATTATGGCTTACTTTGGAGATGCTTTTAAAAAACTATCTATTAAAGAAGGTGGTTATGTAAACGATAAAGATGATGCTGGTGGAGAAACTTATAGAGGTATCAGTCGTAAATATAATCCTACTTGGCAAGGTTGGACTATGATTGATTCTTATAAGAAACATTATACTGTTGGTAGTAAAGAGTTTAAGTCTAAACTTGATAATGATGTTCAGCTTCAGAAACTTGTTTGGGAAAAGTATAAAATAGGTTATTGGGATGTATTTGAACTTGATGATTTTAATAGTCAGAAAGTTGCTGAACAACTATTTGATACTAATGTGAATTGTGGTCAAGTTGCAGCTATCAAGATGGCTCAAAGAGTTCTTGGTCTTAAAGAAACTGGTAGATGGAATCTTGATTTACTTAATAAACTTATCGAAATAAAAGATTAACTTAATACTGTATAGAATTATGAAGAAGATGTTAATAGCAATATTTATAATAGCGATTATTAATTTATGTGTTACTCTGTATTTATCAATAAGTCGTTTTAGTGTAGAAGTCAATTCATATAATAAAAGTGACACCGCTATTAATCATGTTCGGATTGATTCTATACAGTTAGTTATAACTGAAAGAGAAAGTATAGTTTATAAACTTAAAGAACATGAAAAAGATATTGAAAATAAAGTTATTAGTCTTAATGATAGTGCTACTTGGGAGTTATTCAAGAAGTTGGTGTCAGAGTGAGATTGATAACATAGTGCATCCTCCACGGGGAGTCAACACTACTGATACAACTGTTCTTGTTCCTATTAATATGATTAAGGTTGCTAATACTAAAATTATTAAAGCTAAACTTTATAAAGATATTATTAATGAACAAGACAGTATAATTAATCTTCATAAGATTAAATATAATGCTCTTCATAAAGAAGTTGAAACTTTACAATATAATCTTAATAATAGTAATAAAACAAATGATAATTTAAATAAATCTATTGAACGTATTAAACGTAATAATAGATATTTGGTAAGCGGTGGTGCTGTTTGCGCTATCGCTTTTATTGTTTGTTTACTAGTTAAATAAAATATTATGGCTGATGGTAAATATCCTTTTCTAGAATACATTGAAGAACCTGATAAAGAGAAAAAGTATAAGAAAGCTAGTGATTGTGGATGGTATGACCCTCATAATAACTTTTTAATTGGAGATAGTGGTGGTTTTCTTTTAAATATTAGACCTGGCAAATTTGTTAATACTGAACTTTTTAATGAAGCTGCTAGAACATATCAAGCCACAGGTAGATATACACAATTTAAAGTTGATAGTATTCCTCATAGACAATTTAGACGTAGAGAATGTGATAGACGACGTAATGGTTTTTCTGCTCCTTGTTGGCAAAATCCAGATGGAAGTATAGAAGATGTTTGGATAACAGGTGGTCATTATAATTTTCTTAATTATACTCGTATGGAACGCACAGATGAATCATCTGTTATTGTTACTGAACATGGAGCTACTGCTAAAAAGATTTATAGTTTTCCTAGTTTTATTGATGCTCAATTTTGGACTTGGCAAATTATAGAATTTTGTAGACGTAATGGTTTACATCTTATTATTGATAAGACTAGACGTGGAGGTTTTTCTTATATTATGGCTGCTGATAGTTCTAATGAAGTTAACTTATCTAAACATAAAGTTGTTATTCATGTTGCAGCTGATAATAAATATTTAATTAAACAAGGAGGTTTAAGTGACTTTGCTGTTAATAATTTAAAGTTCTTTGAAGAGAAAACTCCATTTAAAAGAGGAATATTTAGTCCTACTACTGATAGTTTTAAACTTGGTTATCGTATGAAAAATGGAGTTGAAGCTGATGATAGTTGGTCTAGTTCTCTTTTAAGTGTTAGTGCTAATAATAATCCTGACTGTGCTATCGGTAAAGATGCTGTTACTATTAAAGTTGAAGAGTTGTCTACAATGCAAAACTTTGATGAGTTTATGAATGTGACTGAACCTACAATGACTGTTGGTACTCGTACTACTGGTACTCTTATGGCTTGGGGAACTGCTACTGCTGCTAATATGCAAATATTTGAACAAAACTTTTATAATCCTAGAGCATTTAGATTTATGGCTTTTGAAAATGTTTTTGATAATGATGCTCGTAATGAAGTTTGTGGATTTTTTAAATCTTATGCTTGGGGTCTTGAAGGAGAAATAGATGGAATTAAAGGTTTTGATGAAAATGGAAATAGTAATTTACGAATAGGTCTTCAACTTGCTGCACGAGAAAGAATTGAAAAGAAAAAAACTGCTAAGACTTTTGCAGAATATCTTAACTATCTTGGTCAACGTGCTTTATTTCCTGCTGAATCTTTTAGTAGTGCCAGTGAAAATATATTTAGTAGTGAAGCTCTTAATAAGTTTGAAGATAAACTTCGAGTTGATAATAGTTATAAGTTTTATACTGATGGTGAGTTATTTGAAGATGGAAGTAAAAAGATTTATTTTAAATCTAATGCTCGTATAAGAATTGAAAATCCTGATATGAAAACTTATGATTATATTCAAGGAGTTCCTAGACGTGGTAATGAAGATCCGCATGGATGTATAAGAGTTTGGTTTGCTCCAGAATATGAAGAAACATATATTAATGATAGACTTATAAGAAGTATTCTTCCTGGTACTTATGTTGCAGTTTATGACCCTGTTGGTATTGATAAAGATAAAAAAGAAATTACTGATAGACATTCTCATAATAGTATATTTGTTGTTGAGATGCCTAGAGAACGTAATGGATTTAAACCTAAATTATGTGCTGCATATTATGGACGTACAGAAAGACTAGAAGAAGCTGATGAAAAGTTTTATCATTTATGTAAATGGTATAATTGTATTGGTACTGGACTTGTGGAAATAAATCGTGGTGAAACTGTTTCTAACTTTCGTAAATGGAAAGCTACTAAATATTTAGGTTATGAACCTTTATATGTTTGGGATTCTGCTGTTAAAGAAAAAGTTAGTACTAGTTATGGTTATAATATTGGTAGTGGTCCTAAGAAACTAGATGGTCTTCGTCTACTTAAAGAGTTCTTATATGAAGTTATTGGTAAAAATGAATTTGGAGAAGATATTTATGTTTTTGAAAGATTTCTTGATTATCAAACAATTCTTGAACTTAAAAAGTTTAATGCTGAAGGTAACTTTGACCGTATATCTAGTCTTATACTTTTAGGTATATATTGGAAGTCTATTGATATTAAAGGTAAACGAGAACTTGCTAGTCGTAAGAAAGTTACAGAAGAGAATGATAAAACAGATATTTTTAATAGACAATGGTTTTAAGATTAAACAAATAAAGATATGTATAATTTTGGTAGACTTGATTTCCCTAATCAGCATGTTAGTTATGCTGAAAAACAAGAAGTTGATTGGTATGCTAAGTGCTGTGATTATGTTATAGAAGCTGGTATTGCTTGTAAAGCTGATTTTAATGTAGAAGAAAAGTTTAATATTCTTCTTGGTAATATTCCTAGAGAA
>OGEP01000164.1_pt1 | contig 105169 bp, 76 predicted proteins | sample 1570721 | NCBI WGS metagenome assembly OGEP01 (sample SAMEA2582131, study PRJEB24529) | metagenome | biome: Human gut stool | place: China | collected 2011 | reverse complement strand
CTTCCTGCTCAGCAGTCTTACCGTGACAAGGATACAGATCATTGATCTGTTCATGGATCTCTTTATTAAGTAGTGAAAGATCGTCGACACATATACAGTCCATATTCTCACCCATATGAAGCAATGTATCAACTGTTTTTTGAAGTTTTTCTATTTTCCCCTGTATGCTACTATTGAAGGTCCCCATCACCTACTTAGTTTCTTTCGCCAATTTGCTCTACATATCCGATAGGCATATCGACACAGGCACAGCCCAACATATCCAGCCGGACAGCAATCTTACTTTTACCATCTAACGCAACTAGTTCTCCAACCAGTCCCGTCAAAGGACCTTTGATAACACGAACTTTCTTTCCACGAGCTAATGGAGAATAATTCATACAGATTGCCTCTTCCGAATAATCGAGCATAAAACGGAAACGCGCCATCTGATCATCAGGAATCACAGCAGGCTTTCCCTCACCACGCAACACCATGTAACGGCTTACCGTGGCAAGAGTTAAAGCAGCCATCCGTTCCTTCGGATCGGCATGAACAAACACCATCATCGGAAGAAGAACTGTTTCAACTAATTTACGGCGATCACTCCATTGATGGATTTCTTGCTGGACAGGAACAAAAGTCTCAATTCCCATTTTCCCCAAATATTCGGCTACTTTTTTTTCGTGATGTATGCGAACATGTGCCACATACCAGCGTTTTAAGCACGCTACGCCCTCCCCTGTCCCATTTTTGGTCCCGAGGATGGCTGATTTCTCTTTTGTTAGAATCATGTTTTTTTACCCCATATGTTTCCGTTACTTCTTAGGTAACGGAAGTGTATAAAGCATAAACGAACAATGAAAAAAGGTTGAAAAGCAGCAGCAAATATGTTGTCAAGAGAGTTACACCCTAAGTAGAAGGGTATATACCAATGGAAATTAGGTATATAAGGAGTGGGGCATGAAAATAAGTATTTTTCATGTCTAAAGATGTTTTTTCCCTATATTTTAGATAAAACTAAAAAAAGTGGGCTTTAATTTGTTTCTTATTTGTGTTTTTGTCTATCTTTGCATCAAATTTACTTCCGTTACCTAAGAAGTAACAGAAACAGATCCATGCTGACTATCAACTTATTAAATATTTTACACCCGTCCTATCCGACAGTTCTTCACGTAAGATAAATTCATTCGATTCACTTCTGTACGTTCCTGCAGACCAAAACCTTTCAGATAAATCTGAGTAGTCTTAATAGACTTATGCCCCAGCGACTCACTGATCATCTCAATAGGAACACCACGATACTTAGCGGTAGTAGCCCAGGAATGACGGATAGTATAGGAAGTGACGGGAGAAGTCAGCCGAAGAGCCTTTGCAAGTCTCTTCAGACGATTATTGAACCTGCGGAGAGCGGACTGATATTCCCGGTATGCACTTTCATCTTCTCTCTTCTTGTCGCCAAGAAGGATACTGAACAGATAGTCGGGACAATCCGGATGAGAAGGCTGACAGTTGCGAAGCCGACTGATTATATCTTGTGCAGTATCCAGTACTTCCACACTCATCGGAGTTTTCGTCTTGATACGATTATACCGGATGATATTCCGTTCCAGCGAAGATTTCTCCAAATGAGCAAGGTCAGCGAAAGACATTCCGCAGAATTGAAACATCAAGGCAGCGATAGCCTGCGTACGACGCAAACGTTCCGATTTGGGATCTTCATAGAGGAGGCGATTAAGTTCTCCGACAGGCAACGCTTTCTTCTGGCAAATATCCACTCCCGTATAAACATCATGAAACAGACGATGCACATACGGAGCTCTGCCCGACTCCACTCCTCTATTATAGATGCTACGAAGCATACGCATATACGTTGATACCGTATTCGGCTTCAGACCGGAACTATAAAGATACTGCCCGTAACAGCGCAAGCGTTCACGGGTGACTTGCCGGAAAGCAACATGGGTAGTGCCACAAAACTTGGTAAAAGAAAAAAGAGCATTCGTATAAACATGGGCCGTAGAATGACGCCCCTCTTTTCGTAAACGACCGATGTACGACTCCGCACAACGGCTAAATCCATTTTTATTCATATATATCACTAGTAAATTTATACAATGATAAGACGAAAAAAATGATTTAGCAACAGAAGTTTAAAACCTTTCCAAAAAAATTATATAAAACCGAATGGGGATAGAATTGATGCTACTCCACTATCCACTTCTCAATATTGCGTGTTTCTGAGCTAAAATTGACACCTATCTTGAAAAGTCGGCGTCCGTCTGCCTCAAAAGGAAGTGCATAATGCTTTTCATTAATCTGTTTGATAGCTTCTTCAGCAGTACCATCCAACTTAAATTCCATCACATATATGAATTTGTCAGTCTGTAAGACAAAATCGATACGCCTTTCTTTCTACAACGCAAAGCAGGCGAGAAAGTTTTTCTCGCCTGCCCGGTCTATACTTTTATCAATAATATTGTCTATTATTTACACGTATGTTTCCAGCAATTTTACGTTTCCAGCTTCCGGAGTAATTGTTACATCCTGTGTTGTAGCAGGAAGCAGAATAGATTCTCCGGCACCTACTTTCAGTTCATTACCTTCATTGTCTTTTATCTTGCATGCACCTTCCATACAAATGAAGATCACGAATGAATCGAGTTCTGAATAATCACAGCTGATTTCTTCGGTCATATCATACACGGAAGTAGTGAAGTACGGACAAGCTACAAGTTCTACCGGCTCATCTTTCACTGCTTCGTATTTGGTACGATAATCATCCAACACTTCGTAATTGATGGCTTCACGCGCCAGGTCAGTATGCAATTCACGAGTCTTTCCGTTTGCATCCTTACGGTTGAAGTCATAAATACGATAAGTAATATCCGAAGTCTGCTGGATTTCGGCAATAAACGCACCGGCGCCAATACTGTGCACACGTCCGGCAGGAAGGAAGAATACATCTCCCGGCTTGATCTCATACTCCTGCAATACGTCAGTGATCGTATTGTTCAGCACGCGCTCTTTATATTCTTTCGGGGTGATTTGCTCGGAAAATCCAGAACGCAGTTTCGCTCCTTTATCAGCATCCACTACATACCACATTTCGGTTTTACCCATTGAGTTGTGCCTTTTCTTTGCCAAATCATCTGCCGGATGCACCTGAATGGATAAATCCTGCTTTGCATCGATGAATTTGATAAGCAGTGGGAATTTATTGCCAAAACGAGCATAATTCGCTTCGCCAACCAGTTCCTCGCGATACTTTCTCACCATATCAGCCAGAGTTAAACCTTTGTCTGGGCCATTAGCCACAACAGATTCATTGTCCTCTACGCCGGAAATCTCCCAGCTTTCTCCTACTCCTTTCAAGTCTGAATTCAAATGCTTGAACGGAATAATTTTGTCGCCCCCCCAAAGCGTCTGCTTCAGAATAGGTTCGAATTTTAATGGATACATTTTTGTTTTTCTTGTTAATAAACTTAGATTAAATTCTCCCGGATTATAATAATCCGGGAACAAACATACGAAAAATTGTTCACTTTAAAAGAAAAGAAGGATGAAAAATACAGAAACCTAAGTGAGAACGCTAAACTTTCCTAAACTACCCACCATATTTAGTCGGAATAATTTGTGAGTAACAAAGAATTTACCTTTATTTGCAAGAAAATTTTAAGAATACCAGACATGAATAACACATTCCCAACGGAAGGGAATCTATCAGGGCTCAGCCGGAAAGATTTCCAAAAGGAGATAAATAATAAAGAAACTGATTTATTTATCCTCAAAAATAAAAAGGGAATGGAAGTCGCCGTAACTAATTACGGATGCGCCATTCTCGCTATCATGGTACCGGATAAAGATGGAAAATATGCAAACGTTGTCCTCGGACACGACAGCATAGACCACGTTGTCAACAGCCCGGAACCCTTCCTCAGTACTACTATCGGACGCTATGGCAACCGCATCGCCAAAGGAAAATTCACATTGTACGGAGAAGAGCACGAGCTCACCATCAACAACGGCCCCAACTCCCTGCACGGAGGACCTACCGGTTTTCACGCCCGCGTTTGGGATGCCGACCAACTGGCTGAAAATATAATCCAGTTCAATTATGTTTCAGCCGACGGCGAAGAAGGTTTCCCCGGCAATCTGGAGGTTGAAATGGTTTATCGCCTGGAAGAAGAAGAAAATGCACTGGTAATCGAATATCGTGCCACAACTGACAAAGCTACTGTAGTCAACCTGACCAATCACGGTTTCTTCAATCTGGCTGGTATCAGCAATCCTACTCCTACTATCGAAAACAATATTGTTACTATCAACGCTAATTTCTACACGCCTATCGATGAAGTTTCTATCCCAACCGGAGAAGTTGCCAAAGTAGAAGGTACTCCAATGGACTTCACCACTCCGCATACCGTAGGCGAACGTATCAACGATAAATTCCAACAACTGATTAACGGTGCCGGATACGACCACTGCTACGTACTGAACAAGATTGAAACAGGTTCACTGGATTTGGCTGCCACTTGTTTCGAACCGAATAGCGGTCGTACCATGGAAGTATACACAACTGAAGCAGGTGTACAACTTTACACCGGTAACTGGCTGAATGGTTTCGAAGGTGCTCACGGTGCTACATTCCCTGCAAGAAGCGCTATCTGCTTCGAGGCACAATGTTTCCCCGACACTCCGAACAAACCTCATTTCCCCTCGGCTACTTTATTGCCGGGCGATGAATACCAGCAGGTGACTATCTACAAATTCGGTGTGGAAAAATAAAAGAAAAAAAATAACTAACCTAATTTTATAAACTAACATTTTTAATAGAACCATGACACAAGAAAAAAAGAATGGAAAAATCATTGCCATTATCACGATGATTTTCCTTTTCGGTATGATTTCATTCGTTACTAACCTCGCAGCTCCTATGGGTATTGTGCTGAAGAATCAATTCGACGTATCCAATGCTTTGGGTATGCTGGGAAACTTCGGTAACTTTATAGCTTATGCAGTAATGGGTATCCCTAGCGGTATCTTGTTGCAACGTGTGGGATATAAGAAAACAGCACTTATCGCAGTAGCTATCGGTTTTATCGGCGTAGGTATCCAGTTCCTGTCCGGTCATTCAAGCCCTGAGATGGCTTTTGCCGTTTATTTGATTGGTGCATTCGTAGCAGGTTTCTCTATGTGTTTGCTTAACACTGTAGTAAACCCGATGTTGAACAAACTGGGTGGTGAAGGTAACAAAGGTAACCAGCTTATCCAAGTGGGCGGCTCTTTCAACTCTGTAATGGCTACCATCACTCCGATGTTCGTTGGTATCCTGATCGCCGGATCTATCGAAAAAGCTACTATCTCTCAGATTTTCCCTGTAATGTACACCGCAATGGCTGTATTCGCTTTCGCATTCTTCGTACTCCTGTTTGTACGCATTCCGGAACCGAACGCTGCTGCTACAACTGAACCAATCAGCACACTGATGAAAGGTGCTTTGAAGTTCCGTCACTTTGTATTGGGCGCTATCGCTATCTTTGTATATGTAGGTATTGAAGTAGGTGTACCAGGTACTCTGAACCTGTTCCTTACTGACCCTGTAGAAAAAGGCGGTGCCGGTATCGCTTCTACAATCTCCGGTTTCGTAGTAGGAACTTACTGGTTCCTGATGTTGATCGGTCGTCTGGCCGGTGCTTCACTCGGTGCAAAAGTTTCCAGTAAAGCGATGCTTACATTTACATCCGCTTTGGGATTGATTTTAGTATTCCTTGCTATCTTCTCTTCTACAGGAACATTGGTGAATCTGCCTGTACTTCAACAAAGCGCAACTGGCGGTTTGTCATTCGGTTTTGCAGAAGTGCCCATTAACGCTATGTACTTGGTATTAGTTGGTCTCTGTACTTCTATCATGTGGGGTGGTATCTTCAACCTTGCTGTAGAAGGACTGGGTAAATATCTGGCTGCTGCTTCCGGTCTGTTTATGGTACTGGTATGCGGTGGAGGTATCCTGCCTGTAATTCAAGGATGGGTAGCTGACGTAGCCGGTTTCATGGCTAGCTATTGGGTAATTATCGCTGCTCTGGCTTACTTGCTGTACTACGGTCTGGTAGGTTGCAAGAACGTAAATAAAGACATTCCAGTAGAATAAAAAATCTGAATTTAATTTATTCACCTTATAAAATTGATTTATCATGGATATAGAACACGTAAGAAGTCGCTTCATTAAGCATTTTGATGGAACTACAGGATTTATATATGCCTCTCCGGGTCGTATCAACCTGATTGGCGAACATACTGACTACAACGGTGGATTCGTATTCCCCGGAGCTGTAGACAAAGGTATGCTTGCTGAAATCAAACCGAACGGCACTGACAAAGTAAGAGCTTATTCTATCGACCTGAAAGATTATGTAGAATTTGGTCTGAACGAAGAGGATGCTCCCCGTGCAAGCTGGGCAAGATACATTTTCGGTGTATGCCGTGAAATGATCAAACGTGGCGTAGACGTGAAAGGATTCAATACCGCTTTCTCCGGTGATGTGCCTCTGGGTGCAGGTATGTCTTCTTCTGCTGCTCTGGAAAGTACATATGCTTTCGCATTGAATGAACTGTTCGGTGAAGGTAAAATCGACAAATTTGAATTGGCTAAAGTAGGTCAGGCTACTGAACACAACTACTGCGGTGTAAACTGCGGTATCATGGACCAGTTCGCTTCTGTATTCGGTAAAGCTGGCAGCTTGATCCGTCTGGACTGCCGTTCACTGGAATATCAATATTTCCCATTCCATCCGGAAGGTTATCGTCTGGTATTGATGGATTCAGTAGTGAAACACGAACTAGCTTCTTCTGCTTACAACAAGCGTCGTCAGAGCTGTGAGGCTGCTGTTGCTGCTATCCAGAAAAAACATCCGCATGTAGAATTCCTGCGTGACTGTACAATGGATATGCTGGAAGAAGCGAAAGCTGATATCAGCGCTGAAGATTATATGCGTGCCGAATATGTAATCGAAGAAATCCAACGCGTACTTGATGTTTGCGATGCGCTGGAAAAAGACGATTACGAAACAGTAGGTCAGAAGATGTACGAAACTCACCACGGTATGAGCAAATTGTACGAAGTGAGCTGCGAAGAACTTGACTTCCTGAACGATTGCGCTAAAGAATATGGTGTAACCGGTTCACGCGTAATGGGTGGCGGCTTCGGTGGTTGTACTATCAACCTTGTCAAGAACGAACTGTATGACAACTTCGTTGAAAAGACAAAAGAAGCTTTCAAAGCTAAATTCGGCAGAAGCCCGAAAGTATATGATGTAGTAATCGGTGACGGTTCACGCAGAGTAGAATAAGTTATTATTCATCAGAATTAAATAAGCAGGGCGTCTTTCCGGAATGGAAGGACGCCCTTACTTTTCAATTAACAAAAATCTAAAAACCTATTATCTAACCTAACCCTATAATTTCCTGTTTATTGTACGCCTTCCGTTGTCATCTGAATGCGTTTCATGGTACCGTCTTCGTTATAATACAAACGGTCGATGCAGACGGAACGGCGGAAACTGCCTCCGGCTGTATTGATGCTTCCATTATGATAAATGAAATACCAGTCGCCCTTGAACTCGATAATAGCCTGATGATTGGTATTGGAATTGCCGGCTATCTCATTAAGGATGCCTTTGTATTCCCAAGGTCCGGTAATGCTACGGCTCATGGCGTAGCATATCTTTTCCGGAAATTCAGAAGCATATGAAAGGTAATACCAGTCTCCACGCTTATGTATCCACGGAGCTTCCGTATATCGGGGCAGATGAACCGGTACGATAGGACCATCCAGCTCGATCATATTCTTTTTCAGTTTGACATAGTAGCATTGGGTATTCCCCCAATAAAGATATGCCTGTCCGTCGTCGTCAATAAAAACAGTCGGATCGATATCTTCCCAAGAGATCTTGGTAAATTCGGTCGTCATATCATTGGTGATCAGCGCAGAACCACGGGCATCCACAAAAGGACCGACAGGCGAATCAGATACGGCTACACCGATGGATTTTCCGTGAATAGTGCCGTGTTCCACCGTCACATACCAATAGAACTTCCCGTCACGTTCTATCACCTGACTAGCCCATGCTTCCCCTTTTGCCCAACTGAAATCTTTGGCTTTCAAAGGTACAGGATGCTCCGTCCATGTTTTCATATCGGGAGACGAGAATACACACCATTCATTCAACTGGTAATGTTCTTTGGGAGGAGGACATTCATCATGTCCGGCATAAATGTACACCTTACCGTCATGCACCATAGCACCCGGATCGGCTGTATATTTATATTTTATGATGGGATTGCCATTGGCTACAAAAGTAGTGTCATTCTGCGCAGACAGCCCGGAAAAGGCTGCCAATACGCATGAAATCATAACTAGTTTAACGCTATTCATTTTATTTCTTCGTGAATTTATAAACTGCAAACGTGTTCGGTCCGAGTTCGGTGGTTAACGCATGACCATTGATCGTTACCGGTGTCTCCTGTGGAGTGATGGCAAACGGTTGTTCAAGCGTATTATCTTTGTCCTGGTCGAGTGAGCTAAGAGTGATGCAACGTCCTTCGGACAATACATCCTGCTTTTTCAGACCTTCGAAAGTCAAGGATACAGGCTGTGTCTTATCGGAAGTATTAGCTACTTTGACAATCAGTTCGTTCTTATCCTTATCATAGACTGCACTGGCAAAAAGTCCGTTTTGTCCTTCCGCCCCTGTTACCGGTTTCTTGTTCATAGTGAGAGGAAGTACATTCGTTCCTTTGTTCTGTGCGTACAGCTGCTGCACATAATAACTTACGGTACGCACCGAGTTAAGATTATCAAACCAAATCATGTCCGGACGCCATTGCCATCCCTCCACATGAGCGAAAAGCGGCGCATAAGTAGCCATATGTACGATATCGGCATTACGTTCCAATCCGGTCATGAAGGCTGCTTCGAGCAAGGCAGCATGGAAGTGGTTCCATTTCTTTCCTTTTCCGTGACAAGCATATTCGCCGGCAAATACTTTCGGTCCTTTGCGGTCATAGTTATCATAGCGTGCTCCCTGACTGAGGAACCAGCTTTCGGGACGGTAGAAGTGTTCGTCTACCAGATCAGCTTTCAGACGCTTCATCTCAGGCCACAGGTAATCAAATTCTTTTCCTTCGGAATTCGGGCCGGAACTGCCTACAATCATGATTTCCGGATGCGCCTTGCGAAGAGCCTTGATAAACGGTTCGAGACGTTCGGGATACTCTTTTCCCCACTGTTCATTACCGATGCCCAGATATTTCAAATTAAAAGGTGCCGGATGTCCCATATCGGCACGTACTTTCCCCCAAGTCGTGTTCACGTCTCCATTGGCAAATTCGATCAGATCGAGTGCATCCTGAATATAGCTGTCCAGGTCGCAAACTGCTACGTGAGCTTTTTCTTCATTGTTCTGATACTGACAGGCAAGTCCGCAGTTCAGGATCGGAAGCGGTGCCGCTCCCATTTCTTCAGAAAGAAGAAAATATTCATAGAATCCCAGTCCGTAGCTTTGATAATAATCCGGATAGAAACGATGGGTAAAGGTATATTGCCAACGATTTTCGTTCAATGGACGGTTTTCTACCGGCCCCACGGATTTCTTCCAGTCATAACGGGTTTCGAGATCCGTACCTTCAACGATGCAACCACCGGGGAAACGGAAGACTCCCGGATGAATATCCGCCAAAGCCTGCGCAAGGTCTTTGCGAAGACCGTTCTCATGTCCCTTCCAAGTATCGACAGGGAAAAGGGAAATATGCTCCAAGTCTACCGTACCCTGGGAAGCAAGGAAAATACGAAGCGTTGCTTTGGGATTGGTAACACCCGCTTTTAAGATTACCTGATACTTCTTCCAGTCTTTGGAATCAATGGTCAGTGTCTGAGAGGCAAAAGCCTGATGTTCGCCCATAGATTTGGTATCTACAAGTTCCACACGTATCTTTTCACCTGTACCTCCGTGCGGCAGACGTGCCCACACAGAGAAGCGGTATTCTTCACCTTGCTTAACCCCGATGCCGAAGAAGCCTTCATTATCCAGTCCGGTATGCTTGTGGGCATGTCCCGAATTATCAAGACGCACATAATGCGGATTGCGTTCAAAAGGACCGTCATCCTGCAAAGTCACCTTTCCATAAGTCTTCCATCCCATCAGACGCTGAGGGAATTCGAATGAACGGTTCTTTACCAGTTCGGCATAAAGTCCGCCATCGGCAGCATAATTGATGTCTTCAAAAAAGAGTCCGTACATTGTCGGCTGGATTTCAGCACCCAACTTCTTAGTCTGGATCACCATTTCATTGGTTTGCGCATGAAGCGCCATGCCGGTAGATAAGGCTAATGCAGCCAGTAATTCTGTGTATCTTCTCATGGTTTTCAATAAAAATTATATATAGTTATTTGATTCTTTTTCCCCAGACAGAACGTCCCCGGCTATCGAGTCCGGTAAAGAGAATTGTTTCGGTTTCGTTCTCCCAATCGTGTCCTGCAAAGATAACCAGATTCTCAATCTTCTCCGAGTTCAAATCTACCATTAATAGATGTTTTTCGGTCAAAAAGGACCATTTTCCATTCATTTGAACTATATTCCATTCGTTATCGGTCATCTGCCCTTTGCACGTGCCGTCTTTTACCAAAGTCATTCGGGTGGACAAGTTCCATTCCTTCTCTTTCAGTTCTCCCTCTCCCCATAAGATCTGTCCGGCTTCCAGCTGACGTTCGTATGCCGGTTCCTGCACTCGTATGATTTCCCATTCACCGACCAGATCTTCTTTGCTGAATTGACGCGAAGCAGTCCCTGCATATCTCTCGGGAGAAGCGACCGGCCAGCCTTCGGGAGTGAAGAACAACTGCCGTATATGTAACACCATTAACTGATTTTGCGGTGACAGACGTCCCTGATGTGCCATAAAATAGTTTCCTTCACCGTCAGAAAAGACGGCACAATGCGCTGTACCCGCCCATCCGGTATGGTTCTCAAAACGATATGGTGCAGTCAGTATCGGGAAGTTGTTGGTCGTATCTTTCACAGCCTTGCCAAAGTAGTCCGTAAACGGACCTTCGGCAGCATCCGAACGGCTGACACGTACATTATAAGTCGTCATCAGCGGATCATAGGAAGTGAAAAGATAATATTGTTTCAGCTCCGGATGATAGATTATTTCCGGTGCTTCGAGATTGTCCTTCCGATAGTTGGCACGCCGTGCTACAAGGTGCCCCAAATCGCCTTCGTTTAAGGCTAATCCGGTTTCAGGATTCAGTTCGACGCAATACAGACCACCGAAGAAGGAGCCGTAATGCATCCACCATTTACCGGTATTTTCATCTGCTATGACGCTCGGATCGATAGCATTCATGGCAGTAGAATCATCTGTTTTAACGATACAGCCTTTCTGTGTCCATGGCCCTTCGGGAGAAGTTGATTCGGCAAGTCCTATATAGGATGTTTTACGTCCGAATGCGGATACGCAATAGTAGAGGCGGTATTTATCTTTATAAGGGATGATATACGGTGCCCAGATATTGGTCGCCCCCTGCCCTCCTGCATGAAACTGTACCCATTGAACCGATTCTTCCGGTATTTCAGGAAATGCCCATCCCAGAAATTCCCAATGTACCAAATCCTTAGAACGGCGCATCTGGATAAATCCCAACGGCACGCCTTTCTCTCTCGCTTCTTTCCGGTTCTCACCGAAAATCGCATCTGTAGAATACATATAATAATAGTCGCCCAGCTTCCGGCAGGACGGATCGTGTACATTGTATGTTCCCCATTGACGGTAATCTTCCATTTTGGCTACTGATAAATAATTATCATCCCAAGGATTAGCAGAAGGAGTCGGAGTAAACACGGAAGAAGTGCAACTTACAAAGAAGCTGCCTGCTACTAAAAGAACTGGCAAAAACAAGTTTTTCATAATATCTGTGTATTCGTTCATCAATTATGCTACAAAAATACGCCCCGTTTCCCCTATGAAAGGTGGACATACGAACACGATTGGTGGACAATCCGATAATCTGCTGAAAAGAAGCTCTTCCCATTTTTGTGATTGAAGAGATTCTTCTAACTTTGCCCTTATTAATACGTACATATATGAAAAAACACCTACTTATATACCTTATAATATATAGTATCTGTTCACTGGCCGGACAGGTTCGGGCACAGGAACGGTTTGCCGACCGCTATAATATTACGTATGTGACCATGAACGAGGGGCTTCCACATAATTTTATCGACGATTTGTACAAAGACAGCCGGGGGTTTATGTGGATTTCGACTGCCGGAGGCGGGCTTTCCCGTTATGATGGCTATGAGTTTGTAAACTACACTCCCAATAATCACCAATGCAAACTAAAAAGCAACTTTATACGCAATGTCTGTGAAGACGCCTTCCAACGCCTTTGGATCGTCTCCGAAGGGGGAACGGATATTATTGACTTATCTACTTTAAAACCGATTATCCCCCATGACCCGAAAGGGATATTTCCAAAGATACTGGAACTACCGGCTACCCGTATCATGAAAGATACGCAAGGCTGTATCTGGCTTCATTGCGACAACGCCCTTCACCGTATCGAATTCAATGACAAAGGGGAAGTGCAAATCCTGTCTACACTCAGCCCTGTCTATCTGAATGGTCCGGACATTGCTCTGAAAGACATTGACGAGGATGGGAAAATATGGATGGGAAACAATGGAGAAATACGAAAAGTGGCATTAAGTCCGCAAAAGAGACTGGTAACCACTCCCATAGCCGACTGCCTGAAGTTCGAAGCGGGAACTTATATTTCGGATTTCCTCAGCAAAGAGAATGAAGTCTGGATCTCCAGTGACCGCGGACTATTCCGCTATAATAAAACTGGAAATGTGATAAAACGATATGAGCATGATTCCGGCAATCCCTATTCCCTGTCGCAAAATTATCTGACAAATTTAGCTATCACCGATGACAAACAATTAATCGTCGCGACACTACGTGGTATTAATATCTATAACCCGATGACGGATAATTTTGAACGTATAGCCTGTGACCTTCCAAATGGCGGTACCAATCTGCTGAACAGTAACTTTATTAATTGCATATTGACTGATGGAGAACATATCTGGTTCGGTACGGAAACCGGAGGTATCAATCTGTTGAATCCACGGCAACTATCGATACGGAGCTACCGGCATGACAAGGAAAATCCGTCAAGTTTATCCTATAATCCTGTCAATGCAATTTATGAAGATGTATACGGAACCTTATGGGTAGGGACAGTAGAAGGCGGACTGAACAGAAAAGAACGGAACAGCGAAGATTTCACCCATTATACACGTGAACACGGAGGGCTGAGTCACAACTCCGTCAGTGCCCTGACTGCCGATACCGACAATCACTTATGGATAGGTACATGGGGAGGAGGTCTCAATCTGCTTGATCTGAAAGCTCCCCGACAGATACTGGAGGTAATTTCCTCACAGACCGGCGGAGGCTTTCCGATTAACTTTATCGGAGTATTGAATTATGACCCTATTAATGAAGGTATATGGATAGGCGCCAATCAAGGACTCTATTTTTATGATCCGGTAAAAAAGGAAATAACTGCTCCGTTACCGGATAAGGCTGCTGAAAATATTCATGGCTGTATCGGTTCCATTATTGATAAGGAGGGTAAACTTTGGGTCGGTTGTCTGGAAGGGGTTTATATCATCGATCTGCATTCCCGTTCCTCTAAAGGAGAATTCCAGTACAGGCACCTGAACTACAAACTGGACGATCCGTCCTCCCGCCTGATTGAGAAAATAACCTGCTTTTATCAAGGTAAGGACGGTACTTTATGGCTGGGCAGTAACGGATATGGCATTTATCAACGAAAAATCGATGCTCAAGGAAAAGAACAGTTTATCTCTTATAGCACAGCGCAAGGACTACCGAACAATAGTATTCGGGGAATACTGGAAGATAACAACGGTAACTTATGGATCAGTACCAATAATGGACTCTCCTGTTATCATCAGGCAGAGAATCGTTTCATTAACTATACCATACAGGATGGTCTGATTGACACACAGTTTTATTGGAACGCCTCATGCGGTTCTTCTCATGACTTACTCTATTTCGGCAGTGTAGGCGGATTGGTTGCAATCGAAAGTAATCGTCCGGCGATGTCTCTTCCGGCTGCCAAAGTACGTTTCACCCGTCTGCGGATAGGTAATGAAGAAATATTGCCGGGCAGCGAATACCTGTCGGAAGATATTGCCATAACGACAGAACTGAAACTGCATGAAAAAGAGAAATCTTTCTCACTCGAATTTGCAGCGCTTAACTTTGAGTCAAACAATACAGCCATATACAGTTATCGGCTGGTCGGTTTTGACGATAAATGGGTACAGGTTCCGGGCAACCGACGTTTTGCCAGTTATACGAATTTGCCTCCCGGTTCATATACTCTACAAGTCAGATACACTCCTGACGGCGAAAACGAGGGAGAAAACATAACGGAACTGAATATTACGATTGTACCTTATTTCTATAAGACCGTATGGTTTATTCTATTCATCATCGTATTGTTGTCTGTCAGTGTATGGCAATTCTATCAATGGCGCATCCGTAATCTGAAACGACAGAAAGAATATCTGCACCGCACGGTAGAAGAACGTACCCATGAACTGGAACAGCAAAAGCATCTGTTAGAAAATCAAACGGATGAACTGTCACGCCAAAACCAGATGCTGATTCAGCAGAATGAGAAAATCACGAGGCAGAAGGCACAACTGATTCGTATGTCCCGTAAAGTGCAGGAATTGACGCTTGACAAGATTTCATTCTTTACGAATATTACTCACGAATTCCGCACACCGATTACCCTCATTATCGGTCCTATCGAACGTGCATTGAAATTAAGCTATAATCCGCAAGTCATTGAGCAATTGAACTTTGTGGAACGCAATTCCAAATATCTATTGTCTCTCGTCAATCAGTTGATGGATTTCCGGAAGGTAGAGTCCGGCAAACTGGAGATTGTGAAGACTCGGGGAAATTTTCTGAAATTTATCGATTCACTGATCACTCCGTTTGAAGTATTCGCCCAAGAGCGGAACATTGTGCTCAAACGCTATTACCGGATGGAGATGCCGGAGATTTTGTACGATGAGGAAGCAATGCGTAAGGTGGTCACCAATCTGTTGAGTAACGCTATCAAGTTTACTCCTAACGGGGGAACTGTGTCTCTCTACCTATCTGCTCTTTCCGCCAAGGACGGTGAAAAGGAGACATTGTATATTTGCGTCAAGGACAGTGGTTCGGGCATCCCTGAAGAAGACCTCAACCGGATTTTCAACCGCTTCTACCAGTCGCAGAATCAAGTGAAATACCCAGTATACGGACAAGCAGGCACAGGCATCGGGTTATACCTCTGCAAGCGAATTGTACAAATGCACGGCGGAGAGATCAAAGCATTCAATAACCGTCATGCAGGATGCTCTTTCCGCATCCTCCTCCCCTTGCAGCGGGAAGAAGGGACAGACGAAAAGACAATCATTATTGATCACAACGATTCGTCCGCAATCCCTGTTCAGGATTCCGGCGCTCCAAAAGAGAAAGAGGCTTTAAGTATGCTGGTTGTGGAGGATAATGCTGATATGCGGGGATATATCCGGTCTATTCTTCGTGAACAGTATCATGTACTGGAAGCTGCCAATGGCGAAGAAGCATTACATATACTTAATAGTAATCCAATAGACTTTATTATCAGTGATTTGATGATGCCCGTCATGGACGGAATCGAGCTGTCCCGAAGGGTAAAGGAGACATTTGCCATTTCGCATATTCCTTTCCTGATGCTGACTGCCAAAACCTCACAAGAAGCCCGACTGGAAAGCTATCGTATGGGAGTGGATGAATATCTGCTGAAACCTTTTGATGAGACATTATTATTGACCCGTATTCAAAATATTCTGGAGAACCGGAAACGATATCAACGTAAATTTACGCTTGATATGGACGTGGACGTACTTAATATGGAAGAAGAATCCGGTGATAAGAAGTTCCTCAATCAAGTAATGGAGGTTATCAAAGAGAACTACAAGAACTCCTATTTTGAAGTCAGCGATTTTTGTGAAGCCGTCGGGGTAAGCAAAAGCCTGCTGAACAAAAAACTGCAAAACTTAATCGGTCAGTCCGCCGGACAGTTCATCCGGAATTACAGACTGAACATCGCTCGGGAATTGATTCTGAAGAATCGGGAAACGAAGAATATGAATATAGCGGAAGTTGCCTACGAAGTAGGATTCAATGATCCCAAATATTTTACAAGATGCTTCACGAAACATTTCAATGTGACACCAAGCGCACTGCTGAATAACGAAGAATAACTGATATAAGGGTTGCTATTATGAAACAATGATAGCAGCCCTTCGTCTTAAAATGAACTCATTTTAAGAGACATCCGTCCAATATTATACTCAAAGTGTAAAAAAGACACTTATATAACCGTTTATCCACCTCGAAAATTCATTTGTCCACCTTTAATATACTCATCGGTTGTATTTTTGCGACACTACAACGAGTAGAATTATTGTTGAACCATTAATATCAATATCTATGAAGACAAGGAAATGGCCGTTACTACTTATGGCAATTCTTACCGTTCTCAGTATGAGTTCTTGTCAGGATTGGGGAGAAGCCGACCCACCGGCAAGAAATCAAAAACTTCCGGCAAAGCCGGATACCTCCGCTAAATTAATAGCTGAATTTACATTTGACGAAGATTTCAACTCTACTGCCACCGAAGGCGAAACACCTGTATCGGGGGAAGGTTTTGCATACAGTGCAGATCAGGAGATTCCGGAAATCGTACAAGATGATGCAAGAGAAAGTGGAGTTATGCACGCCAACGGCGGATACCTCCGCATTCCCAACCCTCTTATCGGTGCAGATATCCAGACAGGAGTCTCATTTAGTTTCTTCGTAAAATCTACTAAAACAGACCATACAGGCGCACTGATCTCATTCAGTGACGGAACGGACAAACTGTATTTCACTGCAAATGCTTTTTTGAGCTATACCGGCACAGGAGGCTATCTGGACGTAAATGATCCGGAAGTCAGTGTAACGAACGCAATGCCTTACGGGACATGGCATTATGTTGCCTTGACTTTCACAGAGAAAGGATACGCCATTTATATCGATGGCACCAAGAAATACGATACCAACAACCATGCCAGCATCAGTTCCGGAAAGACAAGGGCTGTGAGCGTAGGTGACTTCGATTATTCCAATATGATCGATTTATTGTCATCTGCGACCTATATATATTTAGGCTATGGTTCGGATACGGAAACAGCCGAAGCCTATTATGATGATCTGAAGATCTGGACAAATACCTTCTCGGACAGCGATGCTCAGGGACCGAATATCGGTGGCGGAATACACGTGCCCGATCCTGTTTATAAAGCTACTTTCGAAACGACTACTGGACTACAGATTGTCGGCGGCGGCAGCTTTGTTACGGATGATAATAGCGCCTTCGGAACTGTATTCAAGAATATCCCCGGAGGAATGCGTCAGAATTACTTGTTGCTTCCGGAAGATGTAATGTCACATTCTGCCGAAACGAAAGAAATGTCTATCGGTATGTGGGTGAATGCGAAGGATGCCGGAATCTCATCCACTTATATGTGGTCACCATTATTCAGTGCTCACGGGCAGGCACCGGGCATAGCAGGTACTGCCAATACGGATAACTGGCCTATGTTTGCATTGTATGTAAGAGGAACATTACAACTGAATAATGCCGGATGGTGCAACTTTGATGATGCACAGAATGTAAATGGTACCAATGCTCTATATCATGACGCCACTGACTGGTTAGCCGATCACGGGTGGCATTACTATACAGTAACTCTCACCGCTACTTCCGCCAAAGTATATATGGATGGCGAACTGAAGAACGAATGGCAGGTGGCAGGTACCGGAGATAATAATACAATTGAAGGTGCATTCATTTATGGTGCCAACTACAAATACATCACTTTAGGCGGAAATCAGGCGTTCGACTGGGGCGATCCCGATCCGGGATTCATGTTTGACGACTTCGCAGTCTATAACAAAGAATTATCTCCGGAACAGATCAAACAAATTATGGAAGACAAGACATTGGCTCTACCAACTCCTGTCTACATCAATACCTTTGAAGAAGGAGCCGGAGATGCAAAAATCGTAGGTTCGGGCAAAATAGTTTCAGTGGAAGACAAAGGGTTCGGACAAATATTCCAGAATGTAGCCGGTTCTAAAGGCACTAATTATCTGATGTTGCCTCAGGATGCTCTTTCTCACTCCGTAGAATCTCAAGAAGTGAGTATCAGTGTATGGGTGAATGCCAAGAATGCAGGAGCATCGGACGATTATCGCTATTCTCCCCTATTCACGGCATACGGAAATGAGCCGTCGGCAGGATCAGAGAATATATGGCCATTGTTTGTCCTGCAATCACGCGGTCTCGCCCAGATAAACTGTAACGGATGGACAGACTTCACCGCCGCACAGAACGAGAAAGGTGTCAACACCGTTTATTGCTCGGAATATGCAGCAGATGGAATCGTTTGTGAGGAAGACTGGCTGAAGGATCATGAATGGCATCTTTACACAGCCGTTCTCACGTCTACCACCTGTAAAATCTACATTGACGGAGAAGTCGCCAACTCATGGACAGTCTCGGGCAGCGGTGACGGCAATACCATCTCCGGAATATTCACCAACGGTGCAGATTTGAAATACATCTCATTGGGCGGAAACCAGGCATGGACATGGGCTGACCCTGATCCCGGATTTATGTTCGACGACATCGCTATCTACAACAAAGCACTGACAATCGATGAGATACAGGCTATTATGAAAAAGAAAAAGAATTAAACCTTAAAGTTTAGTATACATGAAGAATTTTATACTGATACTCTGCCTCGCCACATTCAGCCAATGGGTGTATGCGCAGAACAAGCAGATCTCCGGACGGGTAGTTGATACCAAAGGCGAAGCCGCCATTGGTGCAAGCATACTTGAAAAAGGAACTACAAACGGAACCATTACCGACTTTGACGGTAACTTCAAACTGACGGTCGGACCGAAAGCCATGTTACAAATCAGTTATATCGGCTATAAGACACAGGAAATTCCTGTAGCCAACAAGACGAAACTGAATATCACCATGGAGGAAGACACGGAAGTGCTGGATGAAGTCGTAGTGGTCGGTTACGGTGCGCAGAAGAAAGAGAGTGTGGTAGGTGCCATCTCACAGGTTTCTTCCAAAGAATTGTTGAAATCTCCGGCAGCCAACATTTCACAGGCGATTGCCGGTAAGATTTCGGGTGTAATCACTTCTCAGACTTCCGGTGCACCGGGGGCTGACGATATGAAGATTTATATCCGTGGCCGTGCTTCTTTCGCAGGAGACAACCAACCATTGATTCTGGTAGACGGCGTAGAACGTGAGTTCTCACAGATTGCCCCGGATGATATCGAATCGATCTCTACGTTGAAAGATGCTTCCGCTACTGCCGTATATGGTGTACGTGGTGCAAACGGTGTGATGCTGATTACAACGAAGCGTGGTAAGGAACAGAAACCGACTGTCAGCCTGACCGCCAACTGGCAAATACAGTCCCCTACCCGCCAGGATACTTATCTGGATTCTTACAATTCGGTTGTATTGCTGGAAGAAGCGCTGGCTAACGACGGACTGCCTTCTCAATATTCAGCATCCGACATCGAAATGTATAAAAGAGCCTCAGCAGGACAACTCAGCGGAATCGATGCCCTCCTCTACCCGAATGTAGACTGGTATGACACCGTTTTGCGAAACAGTGCACCGGCACAACGCTACAACGTCAATATACAGGGCGGTACCAAACGTATGCGTTACTTTACTTCTGCCGAATATTATAACCAACAGGGATTGTTCAAGGAATTCAGTCAGGACGAATACGGAAACAAGTCAAACTCCAGCTTCAAGCGTTTCGCTTTCCGTGCCAATCTCGACTTCCTGATGACCAAAGACCTGACTCTTTCCGTCAACTTCGGGACACGTTTCGAAGAACGCAGAGGACCGAACTCGAATGAATCGAGAGACGGAACTTACAGTCAGGCATTTTATGAAATGAATCATACACCGGGATGGTTGTTTCCGGTATCTTATACTGTAGGTGAAGGTGAAGACCAGAAGACATTGTACAGCGGCAGCTCACAATACCAGAATAATATCGTGGCACGTTTTGCCAAAGCCGGTTTCTACCGCTCCACCAATACGATCAATGAAACAAATTTCATTGTGGATTATAAGATGGACTGGCTCACCAAAGGGCTGGCAGCAAAAGGTATGGTATCTTTCGACTACGACGCTTACTATATGCGTGCTTTCAATGCCGACTTTGCCACTTATGAGCTGAATGACCGTACTAATTATAATTCAATAGACGCTTATACCCAGTTCAATACGGATACGGAACTTGCTTATCTGGGCAATAACCAGACTACTACTTATAAACTTTATATGGAATTCCAGCTGAACTGGGCACGCAAATTCGGGAAACATGATATCACCGCTATGGCACTGTACAACCAGAATGACTACCGTTATCAGGCAGACCTTGCCGAACGCTACCAAGGACTGGTAGGGCGTGCCACATACGGCTACGACGACCGTTACCTGGCAGAAGTCAACTTCGGCTATAACGGTTCGGAAAACTTCATGCGAGGCAGACGCTTCGGTTTCTTCCCTTCTTTCTCCGTAGGATGGAGAATCAGCAACGAAGCTTTCATGAAAGGAACGGAAGACTGGCTGAACAATCTGAAAATCCGTGCATCCTATGGTGAAGTAGGAAACGATGTATACAAAGTGAATGGCGTAAAACAACGTTTCCTGTATCAGGCAGTGTGGACACAGATAGCCAACGACTATCACTTCGGAACAACCGGATATACCGGTATCTATGAAAGCCAGTACCCTAACTATGCAGTGACTTGGGAGCGTGCTCACAAATACAACCTGGGACTGGAATTTGGTTTATGGAACGGACTGTTGAACGGTAATATCGACGTATTCTACGAAAAGAGAAACGATATCCTGACTCCTTACCTCACCCGTCCGCAATGGGTAGGCGTCAATATGGCTGCCGGCAATCTGGGAGAGACCAACAACAAGGGCTTCGAAATCGAACTGAAACATGCGAACCATATCGGAAAGGACTTTACCTATAATGCAAGTCTGACTTTCTCACACGCCCGCAATGAAATCCGGAACATGGACGAACCCGCCACAAAGACAGCTTATCGCAAACAGGAAGGTCATCCGATCAACCAATACTTCGGTCTGGTGTGCGATGGTTTTGTGACCCAAGCCGACTTGAACAATCCCGATTTTCCGGTTTCTACTTTCGGCAATGTACAGGTAGGTGACCTGAAATACCGTGATATGAACGGAGACGGATTTATCGATAGCCGTGATGAAACATTTATCGGCTATAGCGATGTTCCCGAAAACACTTACGCCTTGTCTCTGGGATGCGAATACAAAGGCATCGGATTCAGCATCATGTTTCAGGGAGTAGATCATGTTTCCAGATATTATGATGCGGAAGCAATGTACGCTTTCGTGAATGGCGGTAAGGTAAAAGAACATCATCTGAACCGCTGGAATCCCAACCAGTCGGAAGCATACAACCTTACCCATGCCAGTTATCCGCTGCTCCATTATGACAGCTACGGCGACCATAACCAGCGTAAAAACTCGTTCTTCCTGAAAAACGGTAACTTCCTTCGTCTGAAGAATATCGAACTAAGCTACTCGCTTCCGGCCCGATGGATCAGAAAAGTAGCCATGAACGAATGCCGCGTCTATGTAAATGCAAACAATCTCATCACGTGGGATAAACTGGATGGTCTTTGCGATCCGGAAAGTGAAGGTTCCAACCGTTACCCAATTATGAAGACTGTGAACTTTGGTGTAAACATTAAATTCTAACAGATATAAGACATGAAAAAGACAATCATATATACCGCCTTTTGGTTGGCAACCGCCGGAATCGCCCTGACTTCCTGTGAAGATATATTCGGTGGTTTTCTGGACAAACAGCCCAGCAACGAACTGACAGAAGAAGAGGTATTCAGCCAATGGACTACTACCCGTGAGTTCCATTTCGATACTTACAACTTCCTGCGCCACGGTGCCTGCCGCATCAACAACTCATGGATGGATGCAGCTACCGACTTAGCCGAAACCAGCTACGCCAGCGGCGGCACGCGTACAAGTTTCAACATCGGTAACTATTATGCCAGCGGTGCCGCCACTGAACTCACCGGCACATGGGAACACTATTACCGGGGTATCCGCAAATGCAATATGCTGTTAAAGAACATCGACGACGTGCCCAAAGCTACGGATGACTCGGAAGAAGCACACGCTACCTATGTGAAACAATACAAGGCGGAAGCTCATTTCCTCCGTGCTTATTTCTACTGGGAAATGTTTCTCCGCTACGGTCCCGTCCCCCTGGTTACAGATGTACTCGATCCGGACGGAGACTTGCTCAGCAACTATACCACCCGCCCTTCCTTGAAAGAATATGTAGTTGACTTCATTCTGAAAGAACTGAAAGATTGCGAAGAAGGATTGATGGATAAAGCTACTTCTGCCGAATCGGGCAACCCCGGACGTATCAGCCAGCCAATGGCACGTGCACTGTATTCACGTGTCATGCTCTACATGGCAAGCGACCGTTTCAGAAGTGAATCGGGTATCAGCTGGCAGCAAGCCGCCGATGCAGCGCAAAGCTTCATGACGGATTACGGAACACTCTACGGACTCTACACGACTGATACCGATCCGAAGACATGCTATACCAACGCCATCCTGAAGAACGCACATGACGAGAAAAATAATGAAACGATCTTCTGGCGTAATGATGTAGCTGTAGGATGGGGAGCGATCTATAACGATACGCCGGTAGGCGAAGGCGGCAACGGAGGTTTGTGCCCGTCACAGAATTTAGTGGATATGTACGATATGGCGAACGGACAGTCTCCTTTCAGCAGTTATGATGAAACCGGCGCCCCTGTTTATAATGGAACAGCCACTCCGGCCATCAACAATGCCAGCGGATACAAGAGCAATGATCCTTACAGCAATCGTGATCCGCGTCTGGCGGCAACCGTGCTCTACAACGGTGTGAACTGGGGTAATGGCATAATTAATGTACTTAAAGGACAACGGGATAACCCGCAAGGAAATGCAAATGCAACGCCGACCGGATACTATACCCGCAAGTATATTCCGGAAGTGATCCTGAACAATAACCATACCGGCAGCAACTACCGTAACTGGATTATCATCCGCTATGCGGAAATCTTATTGAACTATGCAGAAGCCTTGAATGAAGCCGGCGGGTCACGTGCCGACGTACTGAATGCCATCCAGCCTCTCCGCGACCGTGTAGGGATGACTGCCAAACTCACAGACCGCAGCGATCTTCAGACCATTGCCGACCGCCGTAACTTCATCCGCAAGGAACGTACCGTCGAACTCGCTTTTGAAGATCATCGCGCATGGGACGTACGTCGCTGGAATGTAGCGGAAAAAGCATTGGCACGTCCTATCTACGGAATGGAGGTTACCAAGGAAAACGGAAAGTTTGTCTATACACGTAAAGTTGCCCAGAACCGGGTATTTACGGAGAAAATGTATCTCTACCCGATACCGGAAGGAGAAGTATGGAAAACGAATATCGAAAACAACCCGGGTTGGAACAATTAACTGAATGAATATGCAACCGATGAAATTAAATAACATACAGACAGGATTCAAAAGAATCCTGCTCACCGTAGCCACAGCTTTCATGCTGGGCAACGGATGGGCGCAAGATGCTAAAGTCCTGAAAGGACGAATCGTAAATGCAGAGGGTGAACCTATCGCAGGTGCGGTGGTCAACGTAGCGGAAGCAAGCCGCATCGCACTCTCGGACAAGGACGGTTTCTTCACTTTGAAGAATGTAAAACCTGCCGACGAGCTTTATGTAAGCAGCGTAGGTTATCTGCCGACAACGGCCATTGCCGACTTCGAAGAGAATTTCAAGATTGTCATGGATGCCGACTTGGATGAATATGCTCATACAACTCCGCTTCCTTTCAACCGCAAACCCAAGAAGTTTGTGACAGAGTCCACCTCCATCGTCACCGGAGAAGAACTGGAAAAACATCCGGTAACCGTTTTGCAGAATGCGTTTACCTCCACTGTCACCGGTGTAGAGACGTATGAGGCGCAATCCGAACCGGGATGGAGTGAAACGGCTATGTATATCCGTGGCATCCGTACCATGAATGCCAGCGCACGCAGTCCGCTGATCATCGTTGACAACGTGGAACGTGACCTCTCATTCCTCGATGCCTACCCTATTGAATCGATTACGATATTGAAGGATGCCGCCGCCACCGCTATCTATGGAATGCGTGGAGCCAACGGCGCAGTACTCGTAACGACCAAACGCGGAGAAACCGGTAAGACTAAAATCAACTTCACACAAGAAGTCGGCTTCCAGACTATTGCCGGAATTCCCGAAAGCCAGAATTCTTATAACTATGCGCTGAGCCGTAATCAGGCACGATACCTGGACGGATTAAGTCCCGAATATTCCGATGAAGACCTGGAATACTACCGTCGTGTCTGCAACGGTGAGCAGTTGGAAGGAATGGCCAAATACAAATACTTCAATACGAACTGGCACGACACCATGCTGCGGGATGCAGCTCCGCAATACCGTACCAACCTGTCTGTCAGCGGTGGTAATGCACGTGCACGCTACTATGTCTCCTTCTCTTATCTCCGCCAGGAAGGTTTGTTCGACACCAAATGGACGGAATGGAACGAAGGATACAGCACACAGGAAGTATTGAACCGTTACAACCTGCGTTCGAACATCGACATCGATGTAAACAAGTTTCTGAATGTATCGATGGACTTGGGCGGACGTATCGACAATATCTCCCAACCGGGCATTGACGTATGGAACCTCTTTACCTGGGGAGCCGGCGAAAATCTTCCGGTGTATCCCGTATTCTGCCCAAACGGTGAATTCTTTATGCCGACCAGCAGCGACAGTAAAAACGGTGCCGCACAAATCGCCGGACGTGGTGTGGAACAGAACCGCCGCCGTAACCTCTATACAACCGTAACGGCTACCGGAAACCTGGATGCCCTCGTTCCCGGACTGAAAGCCAAGATGACGTTCAGTTTCGACTCTTACGAAACATTCCAGAAGGTGCAGCAAGCCGATGTCAATGTCTACTACTATAACTATATGGCTGATGTCAACGACCCGTCGGAATATACATACCAACGCATGAGAACGTACAAAGCATTGCCCAATGCCACCACTTCTCCACGTGACTATTACTATAATCTCAATATGAACGGCGGACTGGCATACGAACATACATTCGGCAAACATGCCGTCAATGCCCAGGCTTTTATCCGTACTTATCAGAATGTAGTACGCGGACAGGAATCATCCAACCGCTACCTCTCTTACAATGCACAGGCTACCTATGTATATAACAACCGGTATATCCTTTCCGGTAATATCTCCCGCATGGGCAGTGATAATTATGCCGACGGCGAACGCTTCGGAACATTCCCCGGCGGTTCCGTGGGATGGGTACTTTCTGAAGAATCATGGCTGAAGAACTCGTTCGTGAATCTCCTGAAACTCCGCGCATCCTATGGACGGGCAGGACAAGCCGTAACAGGCGTCAGCCGCTACCCGTACCAAGGTACATTCACCGAAGGAGGCGGATATAATTTCGGTACTTCCCAATCTTACACGGAAGGTGTATATGAATCGACAGCCGGCAACAAGAATATCAAATGGGAAATCTCAGATATGGCAAACTTCGGCGTTGACTTCGACTTGTGGAACAAGAAAATCTACGGTTCTGTGGACTTCTTCAAGGAATGGCGTTCCAATATTCTGGTATCCCGTTCCACCGTGCCCGGCTTATTCGGTGTAAACGCTCCGCAAGACTCTTACGGCAAGGCCGAAACGAAAGGTTTTGAGATCACTTTAGGACATAGCAACCGGATCGGTGATTTTGAATACTATATCGACGGTATGCTGACCTTCAACACCAACAAGATCACCGAAATGGATGAACTGACTCCCGATTACGCTTATCAGGCAAGAACCGGCAACCGGATCGACCAAAGCCAGCTCCTGATCTGGAAACAATGGGCCAGTAATCCCGACCTGATTCCGGAGTCGTATGAAGATGCCGTTGCCAATCCTCAGAAATATCCGTGGAACGCTGCCGGTAAATACAAGCTCGGCAATGCCGTATTCCAGGATACGAACGGCGACCGTAAAATAGACAGCTACGACAAAGTACCGACCGGATACACAAATATTCCGGAATTAATCCCGACCATCCGTTTAGGTTTCAGTTGGAAAGGTTTCGACGCACGTGCCGTGCTGACGGCTTATCTGAACCGCACCGTTCCCTGTCGCGAGAATATGGACTATGGTTTCGGCTGGGGAGGTACTTCCACTCATGAAATCACCAACACATGGGGATATTATACCGATGATCCGACAGACCCGCGCAATATCAACGCCAAATATCCGCGTTTGTCTACTTCCTTCAGTGACCTCGACCGGAACTATCCTTACAATGAGTCTACCATCTGGGTAGTCAATGGAGATTTCCTTTCATTGCGCAATGTGGAAGTCGGCTACTCGCTTCCTGCACGATTGATTTCTAAAGTCAATATGACGAAATGCCGTCTTTACTTCAGCGGCTACAACCTGTGCAACTGGAGCCATCTGCCTAAAGGCTTTGATCCGGAAAACCCGACCAACTATATCTGGGCATATCCCAAGACACGTTCATTTACGTTCGGTGTGAATATCGGATTCTAATCATTCAATAAAACAGCAAAGAATTATGAAAAGAATATCAACTTATATAGTTACTCTGGTCCTCGCACTCGCAGGCAGTTCGTGCAGCGACTACCTCGACAAAGAGTACGATGCCTCCTTATCTGAAAAGAAAGTGTTCAATAACCAGAACCTGACACGCGAGTTCCTCGCCAACATCTACACGAATCTGCCGGACGGACTGGCGCCACTGTCGGACGACCAGTTCACAGGTGCTTCACGTGACTGTATGACGGATAATGCAGTGACCTGCTGGGGACTTCATTATTATACAAAGATCGGCAGCGACGGATACACCGCCGGCGACCATCCCCTGCTGGGCTTCTGGAACACCGACTTATACGGGATTCGGAAATGTAATATGTTTCTGAAGAACGCCAAGGCATCCGTAGTAGGAAATACGGAGAAAGACGGCGATGACAACCGCCTTTACGACCGTTACTGTGCAGAAGCCAGACTGCTTCGCGCTATCTTCCATTTCGACTTAATCTGCTGGTTCGGCGCTGCCCCTGTCATTGCGGAAGATGAATCCGGCGAACCGATCATCTTCGACTTGTCCGATCCTTCGGCAATGAACATGTTCCGTACTCCCGCTGCCGAAGCACTTGAATGGGTAGCCGACCAATGCGACCAGATCAAAAACCAGCTCCCTTTCCGCTACAGCGATGAAGCATCCAACTGGGGACGTGTCAACGGAGCCGCCGCTTATGCTTTAAAGGCAAGAGCCCTGCTCTACCGTGCTTCCAAACTGAACAATCCGGACGGCAACACCGCATACTGGGCGAATGCGGCGCAGGCAGCAGCCGACTTCATCACTCAGAATAACAAGCAAAGTTACCCTTACCGACTGTACAATACGGGAAATCCAGAGAATGACTATTACGAATGTTTCACGACCAATCCGGTATACAACAATGAAATTATCCTTGCACGCTCTGTATGGAATACCAATCAGGTAGAAAAAGTATTCCTGCCGGTAGGCTTTACCGGTTCTTTCTCCGGAAACGGACGTACCAACCCGACACAGAATCTGGTGGACGCTTACGAAATGAGCAACGGCAAACGGATCGATGAGAACGGCAGTACCTACGATGCCGCCAATCCGTATAAAGACCGTGACCCGCGTCTGGCACAAACCATCTTCTATCAAGGCATGATGTGGGGACGTGCCGACAAAGAAGAAAGACGTGCCATCGACGTACGCTACAACTCGGATGCGGACAAAGGAGTGGATTACACCTCAGCCATGGGAGGCACCTACACCGGATACTATCTGAAAAAGTTCGTGAATAACATTTCCTGCAAAGAACCGGCCACCTATCCTCACGCATGGATGATTTTCCGTTATGGCGAAATTCTGCTGAATGCCGCCGAAGCCTATAATGAAGCGGAAGGTCCTGCCAAGGCATACAGTTACATCAATGAGGTACGCGCCCGTGCCGGTATGCCGGCCTACGCAGATATGTCGCAAAGTGAACTCCGCGAACGTATCCGCAACGAGAGACGCATCGAACTGGCTTTCGAAGATCATCGTTTCTTCGATGTACGCCGCTGGAAACTATATGACAATGTAACCTCTACGGGAGAAACCGGAAAGCCCCGTTACAACCAGTTGCTGAATCTTTATGGAGTGAAGGTCACCGGCAACGCAGATACTCCCTCCTATACCTTCGGACTGGCAGAAACGGTCAATTCACGCACGTTTGTCAATCCCAAGAGTTACTATTTCCCGATACCTGCCAACGAAGTGAAACGGGCACCCAATCTGGGACAGAATCCGGGATGGGACACCGGAAGCGCTTCTAACGAATAAACATCAAAACAATCTAAAAAAGAAAGACTGAGATATGAAATACTTAAAGACCATCTATCTTCTACTCTGTTGCACGCTCGCTCTGGCAGCGTGCAGCGACGACGATGAAAACTCCGCATCAGGAGCTTTAAGCATCACAACGCCGGCATATACGAATGTGGGGTATAACAAAGCAACCTTATCCGCCAATATCAGCGGAACGGAAGGAGTGAATATCGTCAAACGGGGATTCTGCTACGCCACGGCATCCCATCCGGACATTTATGACACGACCTCCGAAGTCAGAGGATCGGAAATCAGTACGACCCTGACCGGCCTGACTCCACAGACGACGTATTACGTAAGAGCCTTTGTCACCCTTTACAACGAAGAGCCCAGATACTCGGAGGAAACTTCTTTCACGACTCCCGCCGAGACACTGAGCGATGAACTGGCAGCGTACGAAGCACCCACGTATGTAGACGACTACACAAGTTTCTCAGCCTGGAGCAACCGTTATGACTGGAACCTTGCCAACGTACACGACCCTACGGTAATGAAAACCGATGACGGATATTACTATATGTATCAGACAGACGCTTCTTACGGCAACGCGCACAGCGGAAACGGACACTTCCACGCACGGCGTTCCAAAGACCTCGTAAACTGGGAGTACCTGGGAGCAACTATGAGTGAAACGCCCCCGACATGGATCAAAGAAAAGCTGAATGCCTACCGTCAGGAGATGGGACTGGAACCGATTGACAATCCGTCTTACGGATACTGGGCACCTGTTGCACGAAAAGTATCGAACGGAAAATACCGTATGTATTATTCCATCGTAATCACGAACTACATCCAAACCGGAAAACCGGAAATTGAGAACAACGGCAACTTTGACGGTTCATGGACCGAACGCGCGTTTATCGGACTGATGGAAACTTCCGATCCGGCAAGTAATATATGGGAAGACAAAGGATTCGTTGTCTGCTCTGCCAGCGATAAGGGAAAGACGGATTATGGGCGCAGCAGCATCAATGACTGGGAAGGGTATTTTAAAATCAATGCGATCGACCCTACTTATATAATAACGGAAAATGGCGAACACTGGCTGATCTATGGTTCATGGCACAGCGGTATCGCTGCCCTACAGGTAAATCCGGAAGACGGCAAACCGCTGAATGCTTTGGGAAATCCCTGGGACATCACAGGGGAAGACAATTCGGGTTATGGAAAGATAATCGCCACACGTGGCACCAGCCGCTGGCAGGCATCCGAAGGTCCCGAAGTGATCTATCGTGACGGTTATTACTATCTGTTCCTGGCTTACGGTTCACTGTCGGTAGAATATAATACACGTGTCTGCCGTTCTAAAAACATCGACGGCCCTTATGTAGACATACACGGAAATTCCGCTATGGGAAGCGCGCAACTATATCCGATACTGACTGCTCCTTACCGGTTCGACAACAGCTACGGCTGGGTAGGAATTTCCCATTGCGGCATCTTCGATGACGGAGCCGGCAACTGGTTCTATACTTCACAAGGACGTTTCCCTGTGAACGTAGGCGGCAATGAATACTCCAACGCCATCATGATGGGACATGTACGCAGCATCCGCTGGGATGCCAACGGCTGGCCTCTCGTTATGCCCGAACGTTACGGAGCCGTTCCGCAAGCGCCTATCACGGAAAATGAAATAGCCGGAGACTGGGAACATCTGGCATTGACCACCAGTACGGGCACCCAACGAACGTCCGAAACGATGACTTATGATCTCGGTACGCATAAGATAACTTCCGGCAGCTGGAAAAATGCTACATGGACATTTGATGCAGCGACTCAAACCATCACGACAAGCGCCGGAGTAGTACTCTATCTGCAACGTGAAGTCGACTGGGAAGCCAGTCCGCGGACACATACGATTGTGTATGCGGCCCAGGGTAATCAAAAGACATATTGGGGGAAGAAACTCCAATAACCCTCTATAGAAAAATAAATATGTGTTTTGCTGTCACCGTCACAAAGCAGAGCATAACTCGCTTATAATGAAGAAGTAAAGCAGTGACAGCAACTAGTGACAGCACTGTGATGGCAATTTTTGCTGTCACAGTGCTGCTATATCTACCGGACTTTGCCGACGGTCATGCGTAGGTCCATTCGTTTCCATATGCCGGAACCAACAGTTCCAAGCGGATGAAACTCTAGTTTCAAGCAGAGGAAACTTTAGTTTCAAACTGAAGAAACTTTGGTTTCAAGCCGATGAAACTTTAGTTCCGAGCGGCAGAAACATTTTGTTTCAACGGTTGGAACTGATATTGGAACTACATGTTAACTATTGATGCTGCATTAGATATGCTTCAATGGCTGGTGCGGTGGCATCTTTAAGCAATACAGTCTTGTCTTTATCCAACAGATATAGAGTCGGGATAGCCTTTAAGTCATAGACCTGTTCTTCTTTGATAGTGAACTTCTTGTCATATCCGTTAATCCATTCGTTGGGAAATTCGCTCAGATGCTTTTTCCACTCGTCCAGTTCCTCATCGGGGTAGATGGAGAGAAGTACCAACTTCTTTTCCTGTAAAAGCTGGTTGATGATGGGAGCGTTTTTCAGACCTTCTATGGTTTCTGTGCATGCCTGACAGCCGGGGTTATTGATAAATAACAGAAGATATTCCGCTTTCAACTGATATAATGAACCTTGTGCTCCGGAGGCCAGGGTATAAGTGAAGTTGAGCGCTTTGGTTCCGATACGATTTTTCTGAGCCAGCTTAAGACGGGCCTGGGGACGTATCTTCTCTGTTTCGTTCAATACAGGAGAGGCTATCATTGCTTCCAGTACCGGTATATAAAATTCTTCGTTGCGCATGGGGGAGTTGGGATCATACAGATACTTGTCTGCCAGGTCGGTGATATATGTAAACACCTTCTTGTCCACATTGGTCCGGTCGATTACATTGCGCATGGCTTGTTGGGCTGTTTCAAGCGGTACGTGGTTCAGCAAGTCGCAATAATCTGCCCACGCTTGTTCCGTTACTTCCGGATGGTGGATATAGTTGGTGTCGGCAAAGTTTACATTGTCCCAATAATGCTTGGCCAGAAAGTCGGCCCGTTGTTCCGGTGCTGTCATCATTTGCGGGATGGCGGGCATCTTAATAGCCTTAATGGTATCTTGCGGTGTTTCGCTTTTGTTTTGACTTGAAGCATTCCCGTTTTTACAGGCGCCAAGAAGAAGGCACAGAATGAGTATAAGGCTTATGTTTGTTTTCATGACAATTGGTTGGTTTAAACTTACTTTCGAAAGCAAAGGTATGAAAACTATGTGAAAAAACATACCGATATTCCGGTAAGTTTTGAAAACTGGATATGCGGCTTCGTATTTTTTATCGATACAGCCGACTTTGTGTGAATAGGGCTAAATAATCTCTTCCCTTCGGGTGGAATCTGCATCGAATTTGTTATCTTTGCCCGTAGCATTGGTTATTTTTTAATAAAAGCTGATATGAACGCACCTGTTAAAACGCTCCGTAAGCTCCCGATAGGGATACAAAGTTTCGAATTTCTTCGCTCGGAAGGATATCTTTATGTCGATAAAACAGAACTGGTCTATCGTCTCGTAACGAAAGGGAAGCCTTATTTCCTCAGTCGTCCCCGGCGTTTCGGGAAGAGCCTGTTGCTTTCCACGCTTGAAGCTTATTTCAAGGGGAAGAAAGAACTTTTCGAAGGACTCGCTATCGAGAAATTGGAGCAGAACTGGTTCGAATACCCGGTGTTGCACCTAAGCTTGAATGCTGAGAAATATGACAGTAGGGAACGATTGGAAGGAATGCTTGAACTGCAACTGGAAAGTTGGGAAGAGATGTATGGAGTAGATAAAGGCACAATGACCTACTCCGGACGCTTCATTACCATTATCCGACGTGCATACGAACAGACCGGACGCCGTGTGGTCGTACTCGTAGACGAATATGACAAACCCATGCTTCAGACATTCGATAAACCTGATTTGCAAGAAGACTTCCGTAAAACGCTGACCGCTTTCTATACTGTACTCAAAGATGCTGACCCTTATCTTCAGTTTGTCTTTATCACCGGAGTAACGAAGTTTGCGCAGATGGGCATTTTCAGCACGCTTAACCAGTTGAATGATATCAGCTTCGACCTTGAGTACAACACCCTTTGCGGCATGACACGTACGGAAATCGAAACCGTTTTTGTACCTGAATTGCAAGAACTAGCTCTCCAGGCTGAAACAAATTATGACGAAGCTATAGAGCAACTCACCCGCCAGTATGACGGTTACCGCTTCACTCCTGAGAAAGGATTTACTCCCATGTTCAATCCTTTCAGTGTGCTCAATGCCCTTGCTAAGTCGCGTTTCGGTGACTATTGGTTTGCCAGCGGAACGCCTACTTTTCTGGTAGAGATCCTAAAGAAGACAAATTTTGACCTTCGCGAATTGGACGGTATTGAAGTCTCTTCTGCTTCATTGAGTGACGACAGGGCGAATATCTCCAATCCTGTTCCGATGATTTATCAAAGCGGATACCTGACTATAAAGTCGTTCGACCAACGTTTTCGTACATATACGCTGGGGTTTCCTAACGAAGAGGTGAAATATGGTTTCCTCAATTTTGTCGCCCCTTTCTATACTCCTGTCGCATCCACCGATACCACCTTTTATATCGGGAAATTTGTGCATGAACTGGAAACGGGCGAAACGGAAGCTTTCCTCACTCGTCTGTCCTGTTTCTTCGCCGATTTTCCTTACGAACTGAACGAGAAAACTGAACGTCATTATCAAGTTGTATTCTATCTCGTCTTCAAACTCATGGGGCAATTCACGCAAGCGGAAGTCCGTACCGCTATCGGTCGTGCCGACGCAGTAGTAAAGACTGCGGACTACATCTATGTGTTCGAATTTAAACTCACCGGCACCGCCGAAGAAGCTCTGAAGCAGATTGATGAAAAAGGTTACCTTTTGCCCTACACCGTGGATGGCAGGCGACTGGTGAAAGTCGGTGTGTCTTTTGATGCCGCGAAACGGAATCTGGGAGAGTGGCTGATTGTTTGACTGCACTGTGAATAAAGAAAAACCAAGCTGTTTATTTCTCTTTCGCCAGCGTGAAGACAAATTCCAGTCCGCCGCCTTGATTATTCTTGGCAGAAATGTTTCCTCCGTGGATGATGACGGCATTCTTTACGATGGCAAGCCCTAAACCGGTTCCGCCGAGTTTGCGTGAACGCCCTTTGTCCACCCGGTAGAAACGTTCGAAAAGGCGGTTCAGATGTTCCGGAGAGACACCGATGCCCGTATCTGCGAAGCTGAAATAATAGTAGTTCTCATCTTCACGGAAACAGTTGATGTTTATCTGAATATTGGTTCCGGCGTATGCGATGGCATTGTCCATCAGGTTGCGGAAGATGGAGTAGAGCAGGGAGTAATTGCCTTTGATCTGGATACCCTTCTTTAGTGAATCCACGATGCTGATGTGCTTTTCTTCCAGTTCCAGAGAAACTTCATTGATGATGTTTCCTACCAGTACGCTGATGTCTACCCGTTCCATGTCTATCATGTTGGCGGCTTCGTCCATGCGGGTCAGTACGGATATGTCGCGTAGCAGCCGGCTGAGGCGGTTGCTCTGTGCGTAACACCGTTCGAGGAACGTATTTATCTTGTCACGTGAGATATTCTCGTTGTTGACAATCGTTTCCAGATAACCTTGGATACTGCTTACGGGAGTTTTCAGTTCATGGGCAATGTTCTGGGTTAATTGGCGCTTCAGACGTACCTGCTCTTCTTCCTGCGTGACGTCATTGATCGAAATCTCGAAGCTGGCATCCTGAAAGATGATACATTCCACGATAAAGGTGCGTCCGTTTTTGTTGATTGTGACGGACATACGCTTTTCGTCTTTTCCCCGCGAGCGTTGCTGCTGGTTCTTGTTGATGAAATGAATGATGTCTTTCAGTTCGCTGATGGCGAATACTTCCTCTGTCGTTTCCAGGTTAGAGTCCGAAATCAGGTTACTGTATTGAGTAAAGAGGTTGTTGACCAGAATCTCTTTTTTGTCTTTGGTGAATATGCCCAGCCCTTCATGCGAAATCTGAAGATGGGTAATCAGTTTCTCGCGTTCGATGTAGAGTGCCTCTTTCGTTTCGTGCAGACGCTTGTATATCTGGATGATGTGCTGCGAAATCTCTCCCAGCTCATTATGCGGAAAAGCGGACTGCATCGCCATCTCTATCGGTTCGTTACGGTCTGCACGCATGGCAAACTCGCGGAGCTGGCTGATAGAGGTTCCCAGTTTGTTGGTGAATTTGTAGAAGATCACCATGAGCAACAGCGACACAATGACCGTAAACCATAAGTAATGCGGGTCTGCCTGCAGATTATTGATGAGGCTTACATTATATGGCAGTGCCGAGCGGATGATATAATCTCCGTAGCGGGTTGCCGAATAGAAATACGGTAGCCCGGTGGTCTCCGAGGTGCGGCGTACGTCAAAACCGGTTCCGTCTTTCAAGGCTTTCTGAACTTCGGGGCGGTTGAGATGGTTCTCCAGTTGCTGGTCGGTAGTCTGATAACTGTCATAGATCACATTTCCCTGCAAGTCGATCAGTGTGACGCGCAAGTCCTCCAATGCGTGGTCGCGGATATACTTTTCAGTCGTTTCTTCGATGGCGGGATTACTGTTCAGCCGTTCGTACAAGCGGCTGTTATAGTTCTGGAGCTGTGTGTTGAGTAACTCGACTTTATATTCTCTTTCGCGTTGATACTGGTAGGCGATGAAACAAAAGGCAAATACCAGAAACAGCGAGATCACCGAAAGGAATAACTTCCGGCTGAAAGAGAGGAAATGTTTTTGCTTGACAGGTAGATTCATACTTCTTGATTATTCGGCTTCAAAGCAGTATCCGTATCCCAGGCGGGTAACGATGCACTTGCCATATTCGCCAATTTTCTTCCGTAAACGGGTGATATTCACATCAATGGTACGATCGAGTACGTATACTTCGTCGCTCCAGATGCGTGCCAGAATGTCTTCACGGGAGAAGACGCGTCCTTTGTTCTGCACCAGCAGAAGCAGTATTTCAAATTCTTTCTTCGTCAACTGCACTTCTTCGTCATCTATGCTTACCTTCTTCTTGGTGATGTCGATCACGAGTGACTGGTAAGTCAGGCGTTCGGGCGCCTTTTCCGTCTCCATCGTGGCGGTACGCCTCAGTACGGCTTTCACACGGGCGATCACTTCGCGCAGGGAGAAAGGCTTGGAGATATAATCGTCCGCTCCCAGATTGAAGCCTGTTACAGTATCGTTTTCGGTATCTTTGGCTGTGATGAAGATGATGGGCACTCTGGCTGTTTTCTTGTCTTTCTTCAGCATGTTTGCCATCTTGAAACCGGAGATTTCCCCCATCATCACGTCCAGAAGAATCAGGTGGTAACTGCTGATATCCATCTTCAGAGCCTCTTCGGCGGAGTTGGCGGTATCCACTTCATAACCTTCGTTTTCAAGATTGAATTTCAGAATCTCACAGAGGTCTTCTTCATCGTCGACAACTAAAATACGGTAATCGTTCATATGATATATGTATTAATGTGATATGACAAAGTTAAGCTTTTTTTTATTTCGGGACAAAGATGAGAAGACTTTGTTACGGGCGGATGAAACAAATATTACAATCGTATTACATTCCGCTGAATGCGGGCATCGGGATGATATTTGAAAGTTTTTATGGGATATGCGAGGAAAAACCGTCTGTTATTTGTTATCTTTGTGTAGCGATAGGATAATAAATACACAGTTTGCAGATCATGATAAAAATAGACTTGAAACGATATAGACGCGAAGTGGTAGGAGGGGTGATTGTACTGCTTCTTCTCATCGGGGGAATCTCCGTTTTTAAATATACTTCTTTTAATTCCGGCTTTGAGATCGTAGACGATTTGGGAGGAAATATCTTTCCGTCGGCCATCCTGTCGGTAGCCACTACGGACGCGCAGGTGATTACTCCTTCAGATTCTACCTGTCTCGGAAATCCGAAATCGTGCATCGCCGTTCGGGTGAAGTCAAGGACTGCTTACAGCCGGGTGCGGATAGAGGTTGCCGAAACCCCTTTCTTTTCCCGTTCCGTGTCGGAATTTGTGCTGAACAAGCCGAGGACGGAATATACTATTTATCCCGATATCATCTGGAATTACGAGGCACTGAAGAATAACGCACAGGCGGAACCGGTGAGCGTAGCCGTAAAAGTGGAGATGAACGGGAAAGACTTGGGACAACGGGTACGTACGTTTTCGGTGCGTAGCGTCAATGAATGCCTGTTGGGTTATGTGGCGAACGGGACGAAGTTTTACGATACCAGTATCTTTTTTGCCGCATACGTCAACGAAGAGAATCCGATGATCGACCAGCTGCTTCGTGAAGCGCTGAATACCCGCATCGTGAATCGTTTCCTGGGCTACCAGAGCACGGCCAAAGGTGCGGTAGACAAGCAGGTGTACGCACTTTGGAACATCTTACAGAAACGTAAGTTCCGCTACAGTTCCGTATCCAATACGAGCCTTTCGAGCAATGTCGTTTTCTCGCAACGCGTCCGCACCTTTGACGATGCGCTGGAATCGTCGCAGATCAACTGTGTGGACGGCAGCGTACTGTTCGCTTCGCTCCTTCGGGCTATCAATATCGAACCGATACTGGTACGTACACCGGGGCATATGTTCGTAGGATACTACACCGACAACTCTCATAAGGACATGAACTTCCTCGAAACGACGATGATCGGTGATGTAGACCTCGACGACTTCTTCCCGGATGAACAACTGGACTCTACCATGGTCGGCAAATCGCAGAACGAAATGTCACTCCTCACTTTCGAGAAATCCAAACAGTACGCCAACAAAAAGTACAAAGACAATGAAGCAGGCATCCATTCCGGAAAGCTGAACTATATGTTTCTGGAGATTTCCAAAGAAGTACGGAGGAAAATACAGCCGATAGGAAAGTGAAATTCATTTTTAATTCGTATTTTTGCCCAAGTAATCATTTAATGAAAAAGGATGCAAGGCAAGAAATTTATCTCCCCCGGAGCATGGTTTTCGATGAATTATCCGTCGGACTGGAACGAGTTTGAAGATGGCGAAGGCTCTTTTCTTTTCTATAACCCCGATGTATGGACGGGCAACTTTCGTATATCAGCTTTTAAAGGCAACGCCTCATACGGTAAAGATGCCATCCGTCAGGAACTGAAAGAAAACGATTCGGCTTCATTGGTGAAAATCGGTACATGGGACTGTGCCTACAGTAAAGAAATGTTTCAGGAAGAGGGCACTTATTATACTTCTCACCTGTGGATAACAGGAACCGGCAATATCGCTTTTGAATGTTCTTTCACCGTACCCAAAGGCGGAAGCGCCAAGGAAGCGGAAGAGGTCATCGCTACACTGGAAGCCCGCAAGGAAGGCGAGAAATATCCCGCAGAACTGATTCCCGTCCGCCTATCGGAAATCTATCAGATCAATGAAGGCTACGAGTGGGTAGTATCTACCGTCAAACAGGAACTCAAAAAAGACTTTCAGGGAGTGGAAGAGGACTTGGAGAAGATTCAGCAAGTGATAGACAGCGGTAAGATCAGCCCCAAGAAGAAAGATGAATGGCTCGCCATCGGTATAACGGTATGCGCGATTCTGACTAACGAAGTGGAAGGCATGGAGTGGAAAACCTTGATTGACGGCAATCGGGAAGTCCCCGTACTCGAATACCAAGGCCGGACTATCGACCCGATGAAAATCGCATGGAGCAAAGTTAAGGCCGGCCAACCCTGCAACATTGCCGAAGCATATCAATCGGCAATCGATCATCACTAAATCACGAACCAGCTAATCACTAAATTACGTGGCAGTACCTTATTTACAAGTAGACAACCTGACCAAGTCCTTCGGCGACTTGGTTCTTTTTGAAAATATATCTTTTGGCATTGCCGAGGGGCAACGCGTCGGATTAATCGCCAAGAACGGCAGCGGAAAAACAACCTTACTGAATATCATCACCGGAAAAGAAGGGTATGACAGCGGAAACATCGTCTTCCGCCGTGACCTTCGTGTGGATTATCTGGAACAAGACCCGCAGTATCCCGAAGAACTGACCGTTCTCGAAGCCTGTTTCCATCACGGCAACAGCACCGTCGAACTGATTAAAGAGTACGAACGATGTATGGAAACCGAAGGGCATCCGGGACTGGAAGACCTCTTGGCACGCATGGACCAGGAGAAAGCATGGGAATATGAGCAGAAAGCCAAGCAAATTCTGTCCCAACTGAAAATCCGTAACTTTGACCAGCAGGTGAAGCAACTTTCCGGCGGACAGCTGAAACGTGTAGCCTTAGCCAACGCCCTGATCACCGAACCGGATTTGCTGATTCTCGATGAGCCTACCAACCATCTGGACCTGGACATGACCGAATGGTTGGAAGACTACCTGCGTCGCACCAACCTGAGCCTGCTGATGGTGACGCACGACCGTTATTTCCTCGATCGTGTCTGCTCGGAGATTATCGAAATTGACAATCAGCAGATTTATCAATATAAAGGTAACTACAGCTATTATCTGGAGAAACGTCAGGAACGCATCGAGGCTAAAAGCGTGGAAATAGAACGTGCCAACAATCTCTATCGTACGGAACTCGACTGGATGCGCCGGATGCCGCAGGCACGCGGACACAAAGCCCGATACCGTGAAGATGCCTTCTATGAACTGGAGAAGGTTGCCAAGCAACGTTTCAACAATGACAACGTAAAACTGGAAGTAAAGGCCTCTTATATCGGAAGCAAGATATTCGAAGCCGATCATCTGTTCAAGAGCTACGGCGACCTGAAGATTTTGGATGATTTTTCCTATATCTTTGCCCGTTACGAGAAGATGGGAATTGTAGGAAACAACGGAACGGGTAAATCTACTTTTATCAAAATATTGATGGGACAGGTCAAACCCGACAGCGGAATGGTGGATGTGGGCGAAACTGTCCGTTTCGGCTATTACTCGCAGGACGGCCTTCAGTTCGACGAACAAATGAAGGTGATTGATGTCGTGCAGGATATAGCTGAAGTGATCGAACTGGGGAATGGAAAGAAACTGACGGCTTCGCAATTCCTGCAGCATTTCCTGTTTACTCCCGAAACGCAGCATAGCTATGTCTATAAACTGAGTGGGGGAGAGCGCCGCCGCCTTTACCTGTGCACGGTGCTGATGCGCAATCCCAACTTCCTCGTGCTCGATGAGCCTACCAACGACCTGGACATCATCACTCTGAATGTGCTCGAAGAGTATCTGCAGAACTTCAAGGGCTGTGTCATAGTCGTTTCCCACGACCGCTACTTTATGGATAAGGTAGTAGACCATCTGATGGTATTCAACGGACAGGGAGATATCCGTGACTTCCCCGGAAACTATAGCGATTACCGTGACTGGAAAGAAGCCAAGGCACAGAAAGAAAAGGAAGCGGAAAAGCCGCAGGAAGAGAAGACCGCCCGTGTCCGTCTGAACGATAAGCGGAAAATGAGCTTCAAGGAAAAGCGTGAGTTCGAACAACTGGAAAAAGAAATAGCGGAACTGGAAGCGGAGAAGGCACAGATTGAAGAACTGCTTTGCAGCGGAACGCTTTCTGTAGACGAACTGACTGAAAAGTCGAAACGTCTGCCCGAAGTGAATGATCTGATTGACGAAAAGACCATGCGCTGGCTGGAACTGAGCGAGATAGAAGGCTGACATGAATCTGAACGGAAAGAAACTGTAATAACTGAAACAACCTGATAATAACCGAAATAACATAGACCGATATGACAAACCTGACCAATTACCATAGTCACTGCTTATATTGTGACGGACGAGCTAATATGGAAGATTTTATCCGTTTTGCCATTAGTGAAGGCTTTTCTTCTTATGGTATTTCTTCTCACGCTCCTCTGCCATTTTCTACAGCATGGACGATGGAGTGGGACCGGATGGATGATTACCTTTCCGAATTTTCTCGTCTGAAGGGGAAATATGCCGATAAAATAGAGCTTGCCATCGGACTCGAAATAGACTATCTGAATGAAGAGAGCCATCCCGCTATCCCTCGTTTTCAGGAATTGCCGCTCGATTATCGGATTGGTTCTGTGCACATGCTCTATTCTCCGCAGGGCAAAGTCGTGGATATCGATACCCCTGCCGATATATTCCGTCAATTGATAGATACGCATTTTGAAGGTGATCTCGATTACGTTGTCCACCTTTATTATAAGAATCTGCTCCGTATGGTCGAGCTGGGAGGTTTTGATATCCTTGGTCATGCAGATAAGATGCACTATAATGCCTCTTGCTATCGTCCGGGATTATTGGACGAACCGTGGTATGATGCGTTGGTTCGCGATTATTTTGCAGAAATAGCCCGTCATGGATATATCGTTGAAATTAATACCAAGTCTTATCATGATTTGGGAACTTTCTATCCGAACGAACGCTATTTCCCTTTATTGAAAGAATTGGGTATTCGGGTACAGGTGAATAGTGATGCCCATTATCCGGAACGGATTAATAACAGTCGTGCCGAAGCATTGGCAGCCTTGAAGAAAGTCGGCTTTGACACAGTAGTGGAGTGGCACGGCGGACAGTGGAAAGATATGCCTCTGTTACAATAAAACAGAGCTTCTGTTTATAATAAATGCAGGCTCCGTCAACTGCTGACAGAGCCTGCATTTATCTATAACAGAGCCTCTGTTTCGATCCCCTATTCCGTCCTTTTGCAGGCATTCGATAACAGGAACTCATTCAAAGCTTCTTCATAATTCCCATGAATCATAATATGATGATTGCCTAGCGGGTTTTTCAGGAAATAATCCGCTGGAGTATTCATGCGGATACGCACCTGCGTGCGGCACATATTGATATAATTCGTATTCTCGGTTAGAGTTCCGGTAGACAGGTAATACTCATCCAGACATTCGCCTCCGCATTTTACGATAGTCACGTCACCTGTCGGGAGCAGTCCTTGAATGGCGATACCTTTCTCTGTCTCAAAATGATTGCGGATAATATATCTTTCCGTCTGTTTGAGTCCTATAGTGCAATGTGCCAGTATTAATTCATTGGTTCGCGTATTGATGGTGGATGGATTTGCCATGAATCCTTCTTTTCCTGTCAGCGCCTTAACTGCCAGAAGAGTGAAGATAGACTGGAGATCTCCCTCACAGCCTGCCATGATACCGTCATCATTCAGCAATGACAATGCCAGACAGCCGGTCGTATCAATTTGATCGATCAGTTTGAAGCAGCTTAATGTCAGTGCTTCCAGCTTCTCTTCTTTGCAAATTCTCTTGATGGCCCTGTATAATCGCATCGCTTTGATTAAATCCTCAGGAGTTCCCTCGCGGCAGGCAAGCGCCTGCGAAGCAACGGCGGCGCAGGACGCGCCTACCTGATCATCAGTGATTTGTTTAAAATGTTCATAAACCCTTTCCAGCGGAATATCTATATATTCGATTCCCCAGCGGCGCTTTGCCAGAAGATAATCCACATTGCTGGCAACCAGCCACGAAGAAGGAGTACCGATGACTCCGATACGCTTGCCGAACAAAGAACGCTGCGCGCGGAAATTATTATATAGTATATGTACACGTTGAATAATAGACGGTAATTCTCCATGAAGAATTTCACTCTTCATTCCCCTTCCACGGAGCCATGTAGATATTTCCAATGCCGCAGCAAGTGAGTTCTGCATGCCATCGGCCAATAAAATGGCGGGGCGGGGAAGACGTTCGAAGTGCTGGATGACCAGTCTTTCCACACCTCCGGTAGCGATAAAAATGATTTTGAAATCATCACTGCCCAACTTATCCATATCTTGATAATCGATGAGTTTGACAGTGTAATATTTTTCAAGTTCACTCAGAATTGCTTCGTGCGAATTGCGCAGCGAGGCTTGTTTGTGAAGTATTGAAGCAAATGAGATAAGGTGTATGGTCATTATGATATTGTTTTAAGTTTTCCGTATTACAAATGTATAGCTTTCTTTTCATTTTTCCACTACGTTTTTACCCTTGATAAGGATTTTAAAGTTTTTATGTCTCTGTATTCAAATTATTGCGTACATTTGCAGTTCCAAATTAAAAAAGTAAATAGTAATTAGTAATTTGTAGTTAAAATTATGCCAACCATATCCATTCGCGGAAACGAGATGCCTGCATCTCCTATCAGAAAACTGGCTCCTTTGGCAGACGCTGCCAAGCAACGGGGAGTCCATGTGTTTCACCTGAATATCGGACAGCCTGACCTGCCCACTCCTCAGGCCGCGATTGACGCGATACGCAACATCGACCGTAAAGTGCTGGAATATAGCCCCAGTGCCGGAAACAGAAGCTATCGCGAGAAACTTGTGGGATATTATGCAAAGTTCAACATCAACCTGACGGCTGACGATATAATCATTACATCGGGAGGTTCGGAAGCGGTACTTTTTTCCTTCCTTTCCTGCCTGAATCCGGGAGATGAAATCATTGTTCCGGAACCTGCATACGCCAACTACATGGCATTTGCCATCTCTGCCGGAGCAAAGATCCGTACGATTGCAACGACCATTGAAGAAGGTTTCTCCCTGCCGAAAGTAGAGAAATTCGAAGAACTGATCAATGAACGTACCAAGGCTATCCTGATTTGTAATCCGAACAACCCGACCGGTTATCTGTATACACGTCGGGAAATGAATCAGATCCGTGACCTGGTGAAGAAGTACGACCTCTTCCTCTTCTCTGACGAAGTATATCGTGAATTTATTTATACCGGCTCTCCTTATATCTCTGCCTGTCATCTGGAAGGTATCGAGAATAATGTAGTGCTGATCGATTCAGTTTCCAAGCGTTATTCGGAGTGCGGAATCCGTATCGGTGCATTGATTACCAAGAACAAAGAGATACGTGACGCTGTTATGAAATTCTGCCAGGCTCGTTTGAGTCCTCCTTTGATCGGACAGATTGCCGCTGAGGCTTCTTTGGATGCTCCGGAAGAATATTCGCGTGAGACGTATGATGAATACGTAGAACGGCGTAAATGCTTGATTGATGGATTGAACCGTATTCCGGGCGTTTATTCTCCGATTCCGATGGGGGCTTTCTATACCGTAGCCAAACTCCCCGTAGACGACTCGGACAAGTTCTGTGCATGGTGTCTTTCTGACTTTGAATACGAAGGCCAGACCGTATTTATGGCACCGGCTTCCGGTTTCTATACTACTCCGGGCTCCGGCATCAATGAAGTGCGTATCGCCTACGTATTGAAGAAAGAAGATTTGACCCGTGCGCTTTTCATCCTGCAAAAGGCGTTGGAGGCGTATCCGGGAAGAACGGAATAGGTATTAAGTAATAAGTATTAAGTAATAGGTAATAACCGTAGACGCTGATTGGCGTATGATGTATTATAAGGTTGATAATTATATCATAAGGTGATGTCTTAATGCTTAATATAATACTTAATCCCTAATCCCTGATCTCTAAATAAGCTACGGCTATTACTTATTACCTAATACTTAATACCTATTAAAGAATTGTCGTTATCTCTTTTTATAGCCCGTCGTATTTATCGCGAGAGCGATGGTGGAAAACAGGTTTCACGTCCTGCGGTCCTCATTGCTATGGCTGGTATTGCCATAGGGTTGGCTGTTATGATTATTGCGGTGGCGGTAGTCATAGGGTTTAAAAGTGAGGTAAGGAATAAAGTCATCGGATTCGGGTCGCACATTCAGATAGCGAATCTGGATGTGGTCAATTCTTATGAGACTCATCCGATTGCGGTGGGGGACAGTATGATGACTGCTCTTTCCGGTTATCCCCAAGTAAGCCATGTGCAACGTTATTCTACCAAGCCGGGGATGATAAAAACGGATGATGCTTTTCAGGGAATGGTACTGAAAGGTGTCGGACCGGAGTTTGATCCGAGTTTTATGCAGGAGTATCTGGTGGAAGGGGAGATTCCTGCGTTCAGCGATTCGGCTTCCAGTAATCAGGTACTTATCTCCAAGGCGCTGGCTACTAAAATGAAGCTGAAGCTGGGAGATAAGATATATACCTATTATATTCAGGATAATATCCGTGCCCGGCGCTTGACGATTGCAGGCATCTATCAGACCAATTTCTCGGAGTATGATAATCTGTTTCTGCTGACTGACCTTTATTTGGTGAACCGTCTGAATGGCTGGGAACCGGAGCAGGTGAGCGGAGTGGAGCTGCAGGTGCGCGACTATGATAAACTGGAAGATATCACTTACGAGATAGCCGTTGATACGGATAGCCAGCGTGATAAGTTTGGAGGCGTGTATTATGTACGCAATATAGAGCAACTGAATCCCCAGATATTTGAATGGCTCAATCTGCTTGATCTGAATGTATGGGTAATCCTTTTCCTGATGATAGGAGTTGCCGGCTTTACCATGATTTCCGGTTTGCTGATTATTATCATAGAACGCACCAATATGATCGGAATACTGAAAGCGCTGGGAGCCGATAATTTTACGATTCGCAAGACTTTCCTTTGGTTTGCCGTCTTTCTCATCGGCAAGGGGATGCTTTGGGGCAATGCGATTGGACTGGCATTCTGTTTTATCCAGTCCCAATTCGGAATATTTAAGCTCGATCCGGAGAATTATTATGTTGATACGGTATCGGTTTCTTTCAATGTCTGGTTCTTCCTTTTGATCAATGCAGGTACGTTGCTGGCATCGGTTCTGATGCTGATCGGACCTTCTTACTTGATAACGAAGATCAATCCTGCAAGCTCCATGCGGTACGAGTAATCTTCTCTTTTTCTTTTCTTTTTTTGCTGCAAAAATAATTTAGACCGTAGCGTGATGTAGAGTGAATAATATGTCTATATTTGCGCCCGATTTACTTAATATCCTCTTGTAGGTTTAATTTTTAACCATTATGAATAATGTGTTAATTCTGTTGGATAATCCGGATGACTGGAAGCCGTATTGTGAGACGAAAAGTATCCTGACTGTTTCCGACTATCTGAAGAACAAGCCGGTTGAAAAAGACCGGAAGTTAGTTATTAATCTTAGCAATGATTACAGCTATAACTCCGAAGGGTATTACTGTTCGTTGCTTGCCCAGACGAGAGGACAACGGGTGATTCCCGATGTTGACATCATCAACAAACTGGAGACGGGGACAGGAATCCGCATGGACCGAAGTCTGCAGGCGTTGTGTTATCAATGGATTCAGAAGAACGGGATCAAAAGTGATATCTGGTATCTGAATATCTATTTCGGGAAATGCCGTGAGAAAGGGCTGGAAAGAGTGGCCCGCTTCATTTTCGAGAACTATCCCTGCCCTTTGTTGAGAGTCGCTCTGAACACTCATCCCAAGAATCAGATTGAAAGTATTCAGTTCTTGCCTTTGAACCGGTTGGATGATGAGGAACAGGACTTCTTTGCCAATACGCTGGATAACTTTAATAAGAAAATATGGCGTGCGCCTAAGTCGGCAAAAGCTCCCAGATATAGTTTGGCGGTACTGATCGATCCGAAAGAGAAATTCCCGCCCAGTAACAAAGGGGCTTTGCATAAACTCTCCGAGGTGGCCAAGAAGATGAATATCCACGTTGAAATGATTACAGAGGATGATGCGATGCGTCTGTTGGAATTTGATGCGCTGTTTATCCGGACAACGACATCGCTGAATCATTATACATTCCATTTGTCACAGTTGGCCGCCCAGAATGGGATGGTCGTCATTGATGATCCGTTGTCTATCATTCGGTGTACCAATAAGGTTTATCTGAAAGAACTTTTTGAGAAAGAAAGGATTCCGGCACCGAAGTCTACGTTGATTTTTCAGTCCAATGAGAACTCGTTCGAGCAGATCAGTGAGCAGGTTGGTGCTCCTTTCATCCTGAAGATACCGGACGGTTCCTATTCCATTGGCATGAAAAAGGTGTCCAATGAAGAAGAACTGAAAACAAGTCTTGAACTTCTTTTCGAGAAGTCGGCTATCTTGTTGGCGCAGGCATTTACGCCTACGGAGTTTGACTGGCGTGTCGGTCTGCTGAACGGAGTACCTTTGTATGCCTGCAAGTATTATATGGCAAAAGGTCATTGGCAGATTTACTGCCATTATGATTCGGGCAGGAGCCGCTGCGGACTGGTGGATACGATTCCTATCTATCAGGTGCCGCGTGTGGTACTGGATACGGCGATAAAGGCTGCCAATCTCATCGGAAAAGGCTTGTATGGAGTGGATTTGAAGATGGTCGATGATAAGGCTTACGTGATTGAAATCAACGATAATCCGAGTATCGACCATGAACTGGAAGATGCGATTATCGGTGACGAAATGTATTACCGTCTGTTGAATCACTTTGAGCAGGCGCTGGAAATGAAACATTATTAATGATGGAACCAACGATACACCTCCGTCAGGCAAAAGTGGGAGACATTCCTGCCATTCTGGAGATAGAGCAGGAATGTTTTCAGGAAGATAGTTTTTCGAGAGAACAGTTTGTTTATCTGATCTGCCGTTCAAAGGGCACCTTTTATGTGGTGGTGGAACAGGAGCGGATGATCGCCTATGTCTCATTATTGTTTCATGCGGGAACCCGTTATCTGCGGATATATTCGATAGCCGTCCATCCGGACTGCAGAGGAAGGAAGCTGGGACAGTTGCTCATGGAGCGGACGATTGAGACAGCTTTTGACTGTAGGGCGGTAAAGATTACGCTCGAAGTAAAAGAGTCGAATACGCCTGCCATCAAGCTATATATGAAAAATGGCTTTATTCCCGTGGGAGTAAAGCCAAACTATTATCATGATGGTTCGGATGCGATTTATATGCAGCGGCACATGTAATCAGCAGTTGCCTATCTTCTCATAAAGTCCCCTTTCCTGCGTAAGGAGCGGTAAAGTTTGAATTTGAGCGACTGGATGGGCTGGAGGATATCGAAAACCGGCAGGGAGAAATAATATTTCCTGTCTCCGCCCATTTCTTTGGCTGTCCGATTAATGATGATTGCCTGTACGGTATAGCGGAACAGCCAGATCAGTAATGCAATTCCGGCAGCCAGCCAATGGTTGTTGAGGATGCCGAATACAAGACCCGCGATGCAGGCAGCGTAAAACAGCAGACGGGAGAAAGTCTCGAATCCTAACAAATAGCGCTGTACACCGTGATAAAAGCGTGCGGTTGCCATATAGCTTATCTTTTCTTCTTTCCATTCTTTGTAGCTGTATACCGGTTGTATCCGCATAGTTGCATTGATATCCGTTTCTACGCGTGTGTTGGATGGGGTGGCTATCTGGTTGATGAATAAATCATCTTCCCCGCGTTGCAGGTTCAGATAAGTGGAATAGCCTTTTCTCTGGAAGAATAATTCTTTCCGGTAAGCCATATTGCGGCCGATGCCCATGTATGGCTTTCCTGCCAATGCAAAGCATAAATAACGCAGAGACTGGAATAACGTGTCAAAGGCTACCCGTTTGTGCAGCCATCCTTTGGTCCGGTCGTAACCGCTGTATCCCAGCACTACCTGAGTCTGTGAAGTGAAGTTACGTGCCATTAGTCTGAGCCAATCCTTGCTTGCAGGCATACAGTTTGTTTCTGTAAATACCAGCCAGTCGTGTTTGCTGGCCTTGATGCCCAATGTCAGGGCAAGTTTCTTATGACTGATGTAGCGTGCGCTGTCGGGAGTGAAGCTGTGATAGAGGTGAGGATATTTCTCTTCCATAAATCCCAGTACATCCTCTGTCTCATCCGTAGAAGCATCGTTGATAACAATCACTTCGAACTGCGGATAGTCTTGTTCGAGAATGGCAGGTAAGATTTTACGTAGGTTATCAGCTTCGTTGCGTGCACAAAGAATCACGGAAAGCGGAGGCATCTCTTGTGTGAAATGCACTGCTTCTTTGCGTACAGCCTTATTGCGGGCATGTATCCGATTGTACAAGCCGAAATAATAAATGAGCTGAATGATAAAAAGAATACCTGCCGCCGATAAAAGAATCAGTTCGACAGTATTGAATGTAAATGCTTCCATTGGATATAAGTGTCGTTTTTACGACTGCAAAAGTACGCATTTTTTTGGTAGCTCCGTCATCTCGCAGGAAGGTTATTTCGTAAATCCAGATATTCTTTCTTGAACATGTCGACGAATAGAAAGAATAATGAAAGCAGCAACGGACCGAAGATGACTCCCATAAATCCGAACAACGGCAAACCGATAACGACTCCGAATATCGTAATCAGCGGATGGGTATCCGCCATTTTCTTCTGCAGGATGAATCGGATCAGGTTATCCGACTGAGATATGACTATTCCACCGTATGCGGCGAGTCCGATAGCGTTGAACCAGTCTCCGGTTACGGCAAGATAGGCAGCTACGGGAAACCATATCAAGGCAGTTCCTACCATTGGAATGATGGTGGCGAAGCAGGTCAGGAATCCCAATACCAGGACATTGGGTGCTCCGAAGATAAGATACCCTATCATGGCGACCCCTCCTTGAATAATGGCTAACAGAGGTATGCCGATGGCATTGGAACGTACAATCATATTGATTTCGTGAATTACTTCCTGTGTATTCGCTTCATTGAACGGGAGAATGTCATTCACATAAGCTTCCATCTTTTTTCCTCCTATCAGCATAAAGTATAGTACGAATACCATGACAAACAGATTGATGGCAAGGCTGCTGATGCTTTCCATTATTATTTGTCCGATGCGGGGTAGGATGGAGACAATGAATGACAAGGTATCTTTTCCCAGCACATCATAACCCGTTTTTTCTTTGATAAACTCTGCCACCTGCTGCATCGGGGCAATGAATGTTTGCGGGTCCAGATTGATGTCCTGAAGTTGGTTTACCAGTAGCCAGATTGTCAGTCCGAGCGGAACCAAAAATACCATAACCGTCTCTGCCGTAATCAGCAATGCGGCAACACTGCGTTTCAGTTTCCACTTTTCCGTCAGGTGCGTCATTTGTGTGCGTACCAAAATATAAATAGTGAGTGCTCCCAGCAATCCTCCCAAAAAAGGAGTGATCTGACGGAAGATGATGATTCCCATAAATAGTATGATGACGATGAGGGAATATTTCCAGTATTGTTCTTTGATGCTCATATTATGTATTTAGATATTCTGCTTTATAAACAAAAGAACAGTGGAAAAAGTTTGAATGTCCGGTATGAGGTTTACGTATGTTGTTTTTAAGGGAGCTCAATATGAAAAACCGTTTTTCCGGCTCTGCTTTCTTTGATAGCCAAATGCCCTTCGTGGCGGCGGATAATTTCTTTGCACAGGCTTAGTCCGATGCCTGTACCTTCTGATTTAGTCGTAAAAAAGGGGATGAATACTTTGTCCATAATTTCGGGAGGAATACCGGGACCATTGTCGGTGATGTCTATGACTATATGTTCGTCTTGTTCTGCTTGCAGGGAAAGCTCTCCATGCGGATGCCCCTCCAATGCCTGCATGGCGTTTTTCAACAGATTGAGAAACACTTGTGACAGTTGCTTTTCGTCTCCTTCGGTCATCATCGGTTCGGGGGAGCACCGGAGTGTAAAGGAGATATTGTTTTCTTGAAAATTGGTTTGAAGCAGTTCCTCCAGATTGTGTAATAAGTCGGATAGGGAAAAGAGACGCTTTTCGGGCTGCGGAAGATAGGACAGATGCCGGAAAGATTCGGTAAATTCCATCAGCCGTTCGCTTTGCGCCTGAATAATGTGAAGCCCGCGGATTCCTTTCTCGCTGATTTCCGGATAGGAAGCCAGTGTCTGAGACAGTGAGATAATGGGAGCGATCGTGTTCATGATCTCATGAGTCAGGACATGACTGAGTTTGCTCCATGATTCACTTTCGTTTTCGTTGAGCCGGTCGTCAATGTCTTGTATGGAAAGCAAGGTGATTGTTTCGTCTTGTAGTTTCATCTGACTTTGGGAGAGGCTGAGCCTTTTTCTGTTCTTCTCATTCTGCAGGATATTTTCCAGTTGGGAATATAGAGTCAGTGATTCGATGTTTAGTAAGGTCAACGCTGTGTTGTTGACGAAGATTATTTTCTTGGAGTTGTTCCAGGCTATGATTCCGTTGGGTACTTTCTCCAGCAGAGACCGGTAGAAATGTTCCTGTTTCTGGTAGTCCATTTTGGTTTGTGCCAATAGGGCGTTGATCCGGTTCAGTGAACGGTTCAGCTGTTGTTGCTCTTCGTTTATTCCTTGCTCGGGGTAGCTGAATGTATTATCTCTGTCCTCGATGGCATCAAAGAAAAGCCGGAGTTTCCGGTTGATGTTATTGAGATAAGTGACTATTCCGCCGATTTGAAACAAGGAGCAGATGATTAGTAACGTACCGATGATGATGCCACGTTGGGAGATGATGAGCCACAGCCCTGTTCCCGAAGTTGCGAGGATGAGCAGGATACGAAGCAATATGGTCCAATAGATATGTCGGCTGAATATCATCTTGTTCAGGGTTTGAATCGTTTCAGTTTATTATAGAGAGTTTGTCGGCTGATGCCTAATTGTTCGGCGGCGGCTGTCAGATTTCCATTGTTTTGGAGGATTGCTGTTTCGATGGCTTGCCGTTCTACTTCCTCCAGGTTGGGGACGACACTTGCCGTCTGAGGTTTCCAGCTTTGCTTTACCAGAATATCTTTGGGGCGTATCACGTTGCCTTCGCATAAGATCACCGCTTTTTCGATGGCGTGTTGCAGTTCGCGGATATTGCCCGGCCAGTGATAGGAGCGTAGTTTCTCAATCGTTTGCTCGTGCATCCGTATGTCCGGCCGTTGATATTTGGAAGTAAAACGACGGAGGAAAGTATCTATGAATAATAGGATATCGTCTCCCCGTTCCCTTAAAGGAGGGATTTCCAGATGAATGGTGTTGATACGGTAGAACAAATCTTCCCGAAACAGTCCTTGCTTTACCATTTCCGGAATATCTTTATTGGTAGCAGAGATCAGCCGGATATCAACGGGAATCACTTTGTTACTTCCGATTCGGGTGACATTCCGGTTCTGTAGTACAGTCAATAGTTTGGCTTGCAGTGCAATGGAAAGGTTTCCGATTTCGTCCATAAAGAGGGAACTGCCGTTGGCCGCTTCGAATTTTCCCGGGCGACTTTCGTATGCGTCGGTAAACGCTCCGCGTTCGTGTCCGAACAGTTCACTTTCGAAGAGTGATTCACTGATAGCGCCCATATCAATGCCAAGCATTTGACGGGAATTTCGGGGAGATAAACGATGTATCTCTTTGGCTAACATCTCTTTTCCTGTTCCGTTCTCTCCTGTGATCAGGATGTTGGCGTCGGTTTTGGCTACTTTCGTGACCACTTTAATCAACTGGAGCATTGCGGGAGAGTGGCCGATCAACATTTCCGGTTTGCTCGGTTTCTCGGTATCCCCCTGTTTGCCGGTTGCCTTTGAAGCGCTTTTGGCTTTGCTGTTGTTACTTTTATAAGCCTCCTTTATCTTCCGAATCAGAATCTGATTATCCCAAGGTTTGAGTAAAAAATCAGTAGCCCCGTTTTTTAGTGCTTTTACCGCCAATTCAACGTCTCCGTAAGCAGTCAGCATAACCACCGGTAAAGATGGGCGGATTTCGTGGATTTGTTTTAACCAGTACAGTCCTTCATTGCCATTGTTTATGCCGGCAGAGAAATTCATGTCAAGGATAACGACGTCGATAGAGGTGGTAGTCAGTAACGTGGTGATTTGATTGGGATTGGCGGCGGTGCGAACTGTACCGAACTCATTTTCGAGCAGTAACTCCAGTGAAGCTAACACGCTTTTATTATCATCTACTATTAAAATAGTTCCGTTTTCCATATCTAAGATTGGGGGTATCTATCAGGTTGAACCATGCTTTAAGTTTGGGGGTAAAGATATTCGTTTTTGCTTTCCTCTGCAAGCGAGTGTCCAATAATTAGACGTTTTCGGGCATATTTACTGCAAGGCTTACTTAAATGCCCGAAAATTGTTCCCGAAGAATATGAAATAATGGATAACGTCCAAAAGTTGGACGTTGCGGTGTGTAATAATTGGACGGATGCAATGCAATCGTATTGGTCATTTGGTTAATAATCAATTACTTAAAAATTGTGGCATCCTATTTGCCTTCTAATCATCGTAACACACAATCGCATATATTATAAAGAATGAAAAACTTTTTCTTTTTGTCCTTATTCTTATTACCGCATTTTGTGCAGGCCCAGTCCGGCATGACTTTGGATGAGTGCATTCGTCTGGCATGGAAGCAGAATCCTTCTGTGCGGAACAGTGTGATAGATATAAAGGAGGCACGGGCAGATTATATGGCTGCTGTCGGTGCTTTTCTTCCCCGTGCAGCGGTTAATGCAGAAACAGGGAAACGCTTTGGGCGTTCTATCGATCCGGATACGAACGGATATACCAACGAAACTTTTGAAGAAGGGACTGTGGGGCTTGATATGACTCTTTCTCTTTTTGAAGGCTTTTCACGCATTCATCAGGTACGCTTCCGGAAGATGAATAAGGAACGTAGCGAATGGGCATTGAAAAATAGGCAGAATGAACTGGCATATCAAGTGACGGATGCTTATTATAAACTGATTCTGGAGAGAAAACTGCTGAATCTTGCTTTAGAACAAAGCCGGTTGAGTGAGCGGTATCTGAAACAAACCGAAGCCTTTGTTGAGTTGGGATTGAAATCCGCTTCCGATTTGCAGGAAGTCAAGGCCCGCAGAGAAGGGGATATCTATCGTTATAAATCTCGTGAGAATACTTGCCGGTTGGCCTTATTGCATCTGGAACAGCTAATGAATTTCCAACCCGGTGATACACTCGTTATTCAGGATACTATTGTGGAAGCGAATCAGTTGCCCTTGCTTTCTGTTCCGTCTACGGAAACACTTTATGCCCAATCACTGGAAATACTTCCCGTCATGCGTATGATTGATTTGAAACGAAAGGCTGCCCGTAAAGAGTATGCGATGGCTGGCGGAACTTTTTCTCCTTCTGTCTATGCCCGCTTTACGGTTGGTTCCAATTTTTACAATACAGTTTTTTCTGCCAGACAGTTGCGGGACAATATAGGAAAATATGTCGGCATCGGTATTTCGTTTCCTTTGCTGAGCGGATTGGAACGTCTGACTCATCAACGGAAGCAGAAACTAAACCTGTATCGCTTGAAGAATGAAGAAGAACTGGAAAAGCAACAGCTATATACCGATATAGAGCAAACACTTCTTTCCCTACATGCCGGATTTAGTGAACATCAACAGGCATTGCAACAGCTTGAAGCAGAAGCTCTCGTACTGAAAGAGTCTGAACGTAAATGGGAGGAAGGGCTCATTTCCGTCTTTCAGCTGATGGAAGCCCGTAACCGTTTTATCTCCGCCAAGGCAGAACTGGTTCGTGTACGCCTGCAAGTGGAAATGATGAGGAAACTGGAGAAATACTATCGGGAGGGGACTTTCCTGTAAAACGGAGTCTGTGCCATCGGAACAATCATTTAATAACAACCCTATTTTGAATATACCTTTATGGATACACCTGTTGAACGCAAACCCGGCATAAATCGCAAACACCTTTATACGATCGGTGGTGTGGCGCTGGGAATCGCTGTCATTTTATATTTTATTTTTAGAGATACGGCTTCCTCCATGACAGTTGAGAAAGACCGTCTCACGATTGCTACCGTCAAGCAAGCGGAGTTCAATGATTATATCCGTGTGATCGGGCAAGTGATGCCCAGCCGGATTATCTATATGGATGCCATAGAAGGCGGTCGTGTGGAAGAACGTTTGAAAGAAGAAGGAGCTATGGTGAAAGCGGGCGATGTGATTCTGCGTCTCAGCAACCCGTTGCTGAATATCGGAATCATGCAGAGTGAGGCAGACCTTGCCTATCAGGAAAATGAATTGCGCAATACCCGCATCAGTATGGAGCAGGAGCGTCTGCAACTGAAACAGGAACGCATAGGCTTGAATAAAGAACTTACATTGAAAAAACGCCGTTATGAACAATACAGACGTTTGGTGGAGGAGCAACTGATTGCCCGCGAGGATTTTCGTCAGGCAGAGGAGGAGTATGAAGCTGCCAAAGAACAACTGGCGGTCATTGACGAACGTATCCGTCAGGATAATATTTTCCGTGAAAGCCAGATCAGCAGTCTGGACGAGAACATACGCAACATGAAACGCAGTCTTACGTTGGTCCGTGAGCGCTTGGAAAACCTGAAGATTAAAGCTCCGATTGACGGACAGGTAGGAAACTTGAATGCGCAGGTCGGACAGTCCATTTCCGCAGGAGAACATATCGGCCAGATTATTACTCCGGACCTCAAAGTACAGGCACAGATAGACGAGCATTATGTGGAGCGTGTACTTCCCGGACTTCCTGCCGACTTTACCCGTGACGGAGGAACCTATAAACTGGAAGTAACCAAACCTTATCCGGAAGTGAAAGAAGGGCAGTTCCGTACTGACCTGGCTTTCATTTCGGAGCGGCCGGAGAATATACGTGCCGGACAAACTTATCATATCAACCTTCAGTTAGGAGACCCGGCACAAGCGATCCTTGTTCCCCGTGGCGGATTCTTTCAAATTACCGGAGGGCGGTGGATGTATATTGTCGATGAAAGTGGTAAATTTGCCACGCGGCGTCCTGTGAAGATCGGGCGCCAGAATCCACAGTATTATGAGGTGACGGAAGGTTTGTCTTCGGGTGAGAAAGTAATCATATCCGGTTATGAGTTGTTCGGAGACAATGAGAAACTAATACTAAAATAAATAAAAAGAATCACCATGATTAAAACAGAAAAACTGTCTATGCTTTTCACTACGGAAGAGGTGCAGACGAAAGCATTGAACGAAGTCACCTTACACGTAGAACAAGGAGAATTTGTTGCTATAATGGGACCTTCCGGATGCGGCAAGTCAACGTTGCTGAATATTCTGGGCACGTTGGATTCTCCCACTTCCGGCTCTTATTTCTTTGAAGGGAAACAGGTGGATAAAATGAACGAGAACCAGCTGACTGCCCTTCGGAAGAATAATCTGGGCTTTATCTTCCAGAGTTTCAACCTGATTGACGAACTGACGGTATACGAAAATGTGGAACTCCCGCTTGTCTATATGGGGATTAAGACTGCCCAACGCAAAGAGAAAGTGAACAAAGTGCTGGAGAAAGTAAATCTGCTACATCGTGCCAACCATTATCCTCAACAGTTGTCGGGCGGACAACAGCAACGTGTGGCCATTGCCCGTGCGGTAGTGACGGACTGTAAGTTGTTGCTGGCTGACGAACCGACCGGAAATCTGGATTCGGTGAATGGCGTGGAAGTGATGGAGCTGTTGAGCGAACTGAACCGCCAGGGGACTACGATTATCATTGTCACCCACTCTCAAAGGGATGCGACGTATGCGCATCGGATTATCCGGTTGTTGGACGGACAGATTGTATCCGAAAACATCAACCGTCCGTTAGAAAAAAGTACGTCCTCTAAAAACGAAGCTGTATGATAGGAAATTATTGGAATAGTGCCTATCGGAATCTGATGAAGCGGAAGAAGTTCAGCTTCATTAATGTGTTTGGACTGGCGATCGGCATGGCATCGGCGTTACTGATTCTGACGTATGTAACTTTTGAGTTCAGTTTTGACAAGATGCACACGAAATATCCCCATATTTACCGTGTGCAAAGTACATTCCGCGAAGGGGAGGTGCTGACCGATAACTGGGCAAGCAGCTCTTTCGGATACGGCTCGGCAATGAAAGAGAATCTTGCGGGAATTGAAGATTATACCCGAATCGGCTCTCTGCTCCAACCTGAACAGATTGTGAAGTATGGTGAGTTGACACTGCGGGAAAACCAGATAGCTTATGCCGATCCGGGCTTTTTCCGTCTTTTCGATTTCGAGCTTTTGAAAGGTGATAAAAAGACCAGCCTTTCGATGCCGGGACAAGTCGTAATCACCGAGCGCATTGCCCGCAAATATTTCAAAGAGGAAGACCCTATCGGAAAGATTCTTATCTTTACCGGTCCCTATTATAAGATATCGTGTGAAGTGACCGGAGTCATGGAGGAAATGCCTTCCAATTCCCATATACATTATAACTTCCTGATTTCGTATACATCTCTGCCCAAGTTTATACATGAATACTGGTATAAGCATGAAGCATATACGTATGTTCTGCTCGATTCGCCGGAGAGGGAAGCGGAAATAGAAAGAGAGTTTCCCGTCATGGCGGAAAAGTACAAGACGGAGGAAGCGTTGAAAAACAAAACATGGGGAGTCGATTTGGTTCCTCTGGCAGATATACATCTCACTCCGCAATTGGGTTATGAAATGGAGACAAAAGGAAATCGTTCTGCCATGATTGCACTTGTCTTTGCAGCCATTGCCATTCTGGCTATTGCCTGGATAAACTATATCAATCTGACAGTAGCCCGTTCGATGGAGCGTGCCAGGGAAGTCGGAGTGCGTCGGGTAGTGGGTGCTTTCCGCAAGCAGTTGATTCATCAGTTCCTGTTCGAAGCGCTGGTTATGAATCTGATTGCTTTTATATTGGCGGTAGGACTGATAGAGCTGATTCTTCCGTACTTTAATCAACTGGTGGGACGTACGGTCACTTTCTCCGTTTGGCTGATGGATTATTGGTGGATGCTGCTGGTTCTTGTTTTTATCGCAGGGATATTCCTTTCCGGATATTATCCGGCATTGGCTTTGCTGAACCGTAAACCGATTACCCTGTTGAAAGGAAAGTTTTTGCATAGCAAGTCCGGAGAACGGACTCGTCAGGTGTTGGTTATCATTCAATATACGGCCTCTATGATACTGCTTTGTGGAACATTGATCGTGTTTGCACAGCTGAATTTTATGCGCAGCCAATCATTAGGGGTGAAAACCGACCAGACATTAGTCATTAAATTTCCCGGACGTACAGACGGGCTGAATGTGAAGCTGGAAGCGATGAAGAAAGCGATAATGCGGTTGCCACTGGTGCATAGTGTCGCAGCTTCCGGTGCTGTGCCGGGCGAGGAGGTGGCTACTTTCCTTTCCAATCGCCGTACCAATGACGCTTTGAAGCAGAATCGGCTTTATGAGATGCTGGCCTGCGATCCGGATTATATAGAGGCATATGGTTTGCAAGTGATAGCCGGACGGGGCTTTTCAGAAGAGTACGGAGACGATGTAGATAAACTGGTGATTAATGAGACGGCCGTACGCAATCTGGGCTTTGCTTCCAATGATGAGGCGATAGGAGAGTTGGTAACAGTAGAATGTACCGATGCTCCGATGCAGATTATCGGAGTGGTCAAAGATTATCATCAGCAGGCGTTGAGTAAGAATTATACTCCTATTATGCTGATTCATAAAGATAAGATAGACTGGTTGCCACAACGCTATATTTCTATCGTAATGACTTCCGGCAATCCCCGCGAACTGGTATCGCAGGTACAGGAAATATGGAATCGGTACTTTGCTGATTCCAGTTTCGATTATTTTTTCCTCGATCAGTTCTTCGACCATCAGTATCGTCAGGATGAAGTATTCGGGGTGATGATAGGTTCTTTCACCGGATTAGCGATATTCATATCCTGTCTGGGACTTTGGGTATTGGTGATGTTTTCCTGTTCCACCCGTACGAAAGAGATGGGTATACGTAAAGTCTTGGGAGCTTCCCGCTGGAATCTTTTCTATCAGTTGGTCAAAGGATTTTTCCTGCTGATTCTGATAGCGGTTGTGATTGCTCTTCCGGTAGCCTGGTTCAGTATGAACGCCTGGTTGAGTCATTATGCTTTCCGGACGGATTTAGAAGCCTGGTTCTTTATTGTGCCCGTATTGTTGATGTTGTTCATTTCATTCGTGACGGTGGCCTTTCAGACAATGAAAATAATAATGAGCAAACCTGCTCGTTCGTTAAGATATGAATAGTTTTTAGATCACTCCTTCGGGTATTCGTTAATATCCGGAGGAATTATGTTAAATGTTAACGAGTCTGCTACTTCTATTAAACCATGTTATAAGATGCTCCGCTTTGCTCCGGAAATTTGGAGATATGCAGAAAGTCCGTATCTTTGTAGTGTGTTTTTCATAGTATTAGATTTAAGGTTAACAAAAAGATTGGCTGTCTGGGATAGATAGCCTTTTTTTATGCCCTTTTTTTCGTATATTTGAGGGACATAAAACCAGAATGAATATTAGAGAACAATCTTATTAATTCTGTTACTTTCTGTTGCGGCAATATCGTCATTTGCCCAGACAAATACTTATCGGGAATGTACAAGTCAGAATTTTAAAATAATCTCATATACACGGGAGCTTTCTCCCCAAGGATGCCAGCAATCTCCGATATATGTGAAGCCCAAGCGTTCGTAATACGAAGTATGACTGGTGCTTAAATATAATTTCGAGAATCCGAATTTCAGTGTATCCTTCTTGGCTTGTTCTATTAAAAGATTGGCGTAATGATTTCCCCTATACTTTTCTTCAATGAATAAGGCAACCAGCCAAGGATATAAATCCGCGCGAGAGTTAAAATCGTTGCTGGTAAGTCCCGCACATCCTATTATTTCATCACCATTCATTAAAAGGTACCATTGAGGAATGGGATTTTCGGCATTCAGAGAATGTCTGAAACAATTGTCATACACCATTTTCGTGTTCTCGTTACCCCACTTGCTTTGGAAATAGGCGATAGCTCTTTCCAGATACTGAGGTGAGTCTCTGAGTGAAACTAGATTCATACGTTTATTGTATTGTTTATATTTAATATTGCCAAAGTTATAAAAGTATTTTTGAAAACCAATAGGTTGCCTGTTTTATCTGACTAATTCTGTATATTTGCAAGTATGTCCTGCTTATTAAATAACATCATAATATATATATGGAGAATAAAGAATTGCGTGAAAGAATGCTTTCGGGAAAAATGTATAATGACTTGTCTGTAGAACTGGTTCAAAGAAGAGAACAGGCTGTTTTCCTGACCAATGATTATAATTCCACTTATGGAAAGCCTAAAGAAGTTCGGGAGGCATTGTTACGTAAACTATTGAGGTGTATTGGCAGTAGTGTTCATTTTGAACCGAATTTCCGGTGTGAGTTTGGATTCAATATCAGTATTGGCAATAATTTCTTCGCCAATTTTGATTGCATCATGTTGGACGGAAATCTCATTACGATAGGCGACAATGTATTATTAGGGCCCCGTGTCGGTTTATATACGGCCAATCATGCGCTCGATCCGCAGGAACGTCTTATGGGCGGGTGCTATGCCCATCCGATTGTCATTGAAGATAATGTATGGGTAGGTGCCGGCGTTCATATAATGGGTGGTGTCACTGTCGGGAGAAATTCAGTAATCGGTGCGGGCAGTGTGGTGACAAAGAGCATTCCGGAGAATGTAATTGCCGCAGGTGTTCCCTGTAAAGTTATTCGGGAAATAACCGATGAAGACAAGACCGGTTTTCTGCCTTAGTGTTTTACGGATGAACTAGCTCGCTACTTACTGAAATTTAAGGATCGTTTCACAATCCTTTGTCCCGCAATATGCGAAAGATTATTCGTCTGACAACTGTTGAACTTTCGTCTGACAGTTGTTAGACGAAAAAGAAACAGCTGTCAGACGAAAGTTCAACAACTGTCAGATGAATACTTTTATGTAATTTCAATGCTAGAGTTTAGCAAAGTCGTCCATAAGTTTCCTTGATTTTGTCCTAACTATATTCCTTTTGTTTATTGCTGATTACCATAATTTGCAATCTATCCATTCCAGTTTATCGAATAGCCATAATTCAAAAAAGAACAAGATAAATGGGAGGATAATGATGAAGGTCATAGTCACTCCACTACTTTTCGAGTGTCGGTAATGATTGATAATAGCTTTTTTTCTGTCTTTACGGTAACGGAAAAATATGAAAATGTAAGGCAATAAAAGAATCAGTACTTGATAAAATATGACCGCATTGTCTCCAAAGTGATGGGTTACACTCGTGAATCCAAATGCCGGAAAAGCTACGATCATTATCCAATACTCCAGTAAAATGAATGCACCGGAGCATCTGAAGGCTTTCTTGCTCCATTGTTCACCCTTAAAATACAGATAATCGAAGAAATAATATCTGTATTTGGGAGGATGTAATCTTTGTTTTACGCGTTCGAAATAATTATCTGTTTTATTCGTACCTTTTTTCATTTAATTGATTAATAGGAATTACATATTACAACTTACTCGACGTATTTAGTAAGTCTCTCTGTTTAAAAAAGAATTGAGCCATTTTTGAGAGAATTCTTCTTGCTCACGAGTATTCGGAAATTCTTGAATCTCTGCATAATCAAATATCGTTGCGATATCTTTTTTTAATGCAGGTTTTCCAAGAGTCAGGATATATACCTTATTGGAGGTACTCATCATTCCCGATTGATGAGCATTTATTATTATGGGGTGTATACCTTATTTATATCATACTTTTCCATACATTTGTTTGTTTTGGATCACTGATAATGGCTAAGCGGGGAACGCTGTAAGCGTTATCCTGCTTCGTTAGTAATTTTTTTCTGTTGTGAATTATTAAGACGTTGAACTAACATCTTCTTGAACTCTGTACTATTACATTCATTTATAAGTTCTCTATATTCAAGAGATTTTATTTCTGAATACACAGACTCTATTAAATGTAGTAATGTCCATTCTATCCCATATAAAGCAGTCGGCGGAAAGAGCTTGATTAAAATATGTGCTTCATCCAAAGTGACAGGTTTAACTATCTTGCCTAATAAGTCTGCATATTCATCAACTAATGCAGCCGTTATTCGTTCATCTGCTTCATCGGGCATTGCACCCATTAAAGCTAATTGTTCAACTTCTTTTCTCATAACAATGTTGTTACTAATGAATAAATAATCACACTCGACGAGTAGAGGTTATTTCAGTAACCGATACTATAAGGCGAGGTTACTGAATTCTATTTTCTAATTCGATATATGCTACTGACAAAGTTATGAAACTATTAATGAAAAACAATCTAGCGTCCATTTTATTTTATTTACATGACAGACATTGTGATAATATGTATATATTAGCCATTCACTGAAAAAATGACCTTTTCTTAAAAAGAGGATATTTACACAGGCACTAAAGACCGTAATTACATATCACTTATCAAGGAGAATAGAATATCTCCGTCATTTGTAAATACGAAATTCTATCTTTATGTAATTGGAAGTGTTCTTAGAGTAAAATGGTAACCATTTCCTGTTAATACTTATCATTTAGATGGATTAATTAAGGAAGGTACTCCGTTCTGTCATTTTCTATTTTATCGGTATTTATGATGAACTAGAGAAAAAACGAGCAAAAACAGCCTTTTTATAACTTCCTCACTGATGAAAAACAAGTTCATTAGTAAGGGACGGAGCGTTGGTTTTAAAGGAACACCCCGTTCCTTTAAAACCAAAGAGTACTGAATGACTAAAAAAAGATGCATATTTCATACAGTATTATGCAGGATGAACTCGTATTCCTGCATATTATTGCACTAATTTATGCAGGATATGCTGTCGTTCATGACTTTTTGAGCAAATTCCTATTGGCATAATATTAAATTTGGAACATTTAGACTGAAAGGACATTTATCTTATCAATTCCACATCTTGTCTACAAATGAGGCGTGTTCGTCTCATTTGAAAAACCAGCAATGTAGTATCCCTTATCTTCGTGTCGAAATAAAAAACAGAATAAGTCATGAAGATGAATAAAACTATGTTGTTAGGGGAAGTAGCAAACCGTTCGGGGATTCCGGCAGATGAATGCGGAGTAGTACTTAAAACTTTTGAAAGAGTCCTTTGCGAAGAACTCACACGGAAACTGTACCGTTATGGAGGATGGATATTGCTGTTGATCGGTTTGTTTATATCAGCCTTTGCTTTCGGGCAAATATCGGATCGGAAAGGGCGTCCGGTCCAGACCATTCGTGGGATGGTTGTTGACGGAGATTCCAAATATCCTATACCGTATGCGACAGTTAGATTGTCAGATAAAGAGGGGATGGGGACGACAACCGACAGTCTGGGACGTTTCACCATTCCGCAGGTTCCCGTCGGGAGACATACGGTAGAGGCAGCGTTCATGGGATATGAACCCGGCATTTTCAGAGAAATACTGGTGACTTCCGCCAAAGAAGTCTATTTGGAAATACCTTTGAAAGAAAGCGTCAACGAACTAAGTGAAGTAGTGGTCCGTGCGCGGACGAACAAAGAAGAAGCGATGAATAAGATGGCAACTACCGGAGCACGTATGCTGAGCGTGGAGGAAGCGAGCCGTTATGCAGGCGGATTCGACGATCCTGCACGTCTGGTTTCCGCTTTTGCCGGAGTGGCGCCCAGCGTCTCTTCGAATGGAATTTCGATTCATGGCAATGCACCTCATCTGTTGCAATGGAGGCTGGAGGATGTAGAAATCCCGAATCCGAATCACTTTGCGGATATTGCCACCTTGGGTGGAGGAATCCTTTCTTCCCTTAGCTCACAGGTACTTGGAAATTCCGATTTCTTCACCGGAGCTTTTCCGGCTGAATATGGAAATGCAGTGTCCGGCGTGTTCGACATGAAGCTGCGCAACGGTAACAATCAAAAGAACGAAAACACGATCCAAGTGGGAATCATGGGAATTGACGTTGCTTCCGAAGGTCCTTTGAGCAAGAAGCATAAAGCCTCGTATATCTTTAATTATCGTTATTCTACCACAGGATTACTGAATCTTGACGGTGGAACGATGGACTATCAGGACCTGAACTTCAAACTGAACTTTCCCACAAAGATGGCCGGGACTTTCTCGGTATGGGGAACCAGCCTGATTGACAAATTTAAGAGTGACATGGAGAGGAACCCTGAGAAATGGGAATATCTGGGCGACCGCAGCGAATCACGTGACAAGCAGTATATGGCTGCCGGAGGTATCAGTCACCGTTACTTTTTCAATAGTGACGCATCGCTGAAAACAACCGTTGCCGCTACCTACTCGCAGTTGGACGGAGGCGCTTCCATGTTCAATCATGCGTTGGAATCGACTCCTTATATGGACCTTGAATCAAGGCATACCAACCTGATACTGACCAGCACCTTCAACCGTAAATTCAGTAACCGCTTTACCAATAAGACAGGATTCACTTATACTGCCATGTTTTATGACATGAACCTTGCCATAGCTCCATACGAAGCTCAGCTGCTGGAAACGGTATCGAAGGGAGATGGCAATACGAGTCTGATTTCTGCTTACAATAGTTCTTCTGTCGGACTGAGTGACCGTTGGACTCTCAATGCCGGTATCTACGGACAATACCTGACGCTGAATAATAAATGGTCTGTCGAACCCCGTGCCGGACTGAAATGGCAGGCTACCCCAAAAGCGACCTTTGCTTTAGCTTACGGCATATACAGCCGGATGGAGAAAATGGACGTCTACTTTGTGAAAACGAAGAGCACGGGAAATCAATCCGTCAACAAGAACCTCAACTTCACCAAGGCGCAGCACATCATGTTGTCTTTCGGCTACAAGATTTCGGACCGCATGAATCTGAAAATAGAACCATATGTACAGTTCCTGCACGATGTACCGGTAATGGCGGACAGTTCCTATTCCGTACTCAACCGCTCCGACTTTTATGTAGAAGATGCGCTTGTCAACAAAGGAAGAGGCCGGAATATCGGGATTGACATAACCCTCGAACGCTTCCTGGAAAAAGGACTTTATTACATGATCTCCGGTTCGTTGTTCGACTCCCGTTACCGTGGCGGAGACGGTGTATGGTACAACACGAAGTTTAACCGCAACTATGTCATCAACGGACTGATCGGCAAGGAGTGGATGTTGGGACGCAACAAACAGAATATTCTTAGCATCAACCTGAAACTGACCTTGCAGGGCGGCGACCGCTATTCCCCGATTGACATGGAAGCAACCATGAAGCATCCGGACAAGGAAGTGCAGTACGACGAAAGGAAGGCATTCTCCAAACAGTATTCGCCCATGTTGATCGGCAATTATACCGTCAGCTACCGCATCAACAAGAAAAAAGTATCTCATGAATTTGCTGTGAAGGGCTTGAATTTTATGGGCACGAAAGAGCACTACGGACATGAGTATAACGTGAAAACCGGAAAGATAGATGCAACCGACGGCTCTACCGTCCTGACTAATGTGAGTTATAAGCTTGAATTTTAGATATCCGGTATAGAGACCATAACGGAAAATGTTTTATCTTCGTACCCAATGAAGCATATGGCAACTGAAACAACTGCAGCAGGCAACGAATCGGCCTTTTTATATAGATTGCTCGTAAGTACGGCATTCCGATGGATGCGGTATCTGATACTTGTCATGGTGTTGGGTACTATCTCCTTCAATCAGGTCTTCATCATTTTTATGGACTATCGGGATATACTGGGCGTATGGATTTATGTGTTCACGTTTATATATATGCTCACATACGTTGGCGTTATTTGTCTGAACCTTTTCTGGTTATTCCCGAAATATTTGTTGAAAAGGCATTATATGACCTATCTGTCGGTGCTGTCTGTGGCAATGGTCATTGCGCTGCTGATACAGATGGTCATAGAATACCTTGCTTACTCCCATTGGCCGCAGCTTCATGCGCGGGGATCGTATTTCTCGGTTCCCATGCTGATGGACTACATTTCTTCTTTTATGCTGTCAACGCTTTGCATGATAGGAGGAACGATGACTTTGCTTCTGAAAGAATGGATGATTGAGAATCAGCGTGTTTCACAGATGGAAAAGGCGCACGTACTGTCCGAAGTGGAACAGCTCAAAGAGCAGGTCAGCCCCGAACTTCTTTTCAAAACGTTGCATCATTCGGGTGAACTGACATTGACCGAGCCGGAAAAGGCTTCGAAGATGTTGATGAAGCTGAGCCAGTTGCTGCGCTATCAGTTATATGATTGCAGCCGGCAAAAAGTATTGCTCAGTAGTGAAATCGCCTTCCTTACCAACTATCTGACATTGGAGCAAAGCTCCCTTCCGCAATTCCGCTATCAGTTTACTGCGGAAGGGGAGGTAAACAGGATGCTGGTTCCTCCTCTGCTCTTCATTCCTTTTGTGCAGCATATCATGGAGTTGGCGCACGAACAGCAAACCTTGCTTCCTGTCTCTCTGGACATTCATCTGAAAGCGGAGAAGGGTACGATTGTATTCACTTGTATGTGTCGGCAACTTAATCTCTCCGTAAACAGGGGGCTGGAACGGATCAGACAAAGGCTGGACTTATTGTATGGCGACCGCTACGGACTATCTTTGACTACGGAATGTATAAGACTGGAACTGAATGGAGGGGAACAATGAGAATAAGTACAAACGATAAAAATACGCTCGACAGGAATCCCGGTGACGGAACCATGAACAGCAGAAGTGTCACCGTTTTTCTGCTGAGTCCTCATTGCAGGATATACAGACATATCCTCTTGCAGGTGGCTGTTCTGCTGATTACAATCAATGTTTTTTGGTACGAGCCTTTGCAGGTGGTCTCTCTCTTGAAACGCTTTGGAGGCTGTCTGGTCTATTTCTTGTCTATGAATGCGGTGATATATACCAATCTGTACGTCCTGGTTCCTTCTTTTCTGCTAAAGAACCGTTTGGGTGGTTATGTTCTGGCTGCGATAGTAACCAACTTAGTGGTCATCTTTTTCCTTTCAGTTACGCAGGGAATGCTTTTTGAAGTTATTTTGCCTGTCAGGAATCCCGATGGATTTGCCACTTTCATCAACACCTTTTCGGGGATACTCACTATGGGCTTTGTCACCGCAGGTTCGGCAGCTATTTCATTGTTCACTCATTGGCTGCGTCATAATCTGCGCATTGATCAGCTGGAATCTACTACTTTGCAATCGGAACTGAAGTTCCTTAAGAGCCAGATTAATCCGCACTTTCTGTTCAATATGCTGAACAACGCCAATGTACTGATAAAGCGGAATCCGGAAGAAGCTTCCAAAGTTCTTTTCAAACTGGAAGATTTGCTGCGGTACCAGATAAATGACAGTTCGCGCGAAAGGGTTGCTTTAGCCTCGGATATCCGTTTTCTGAACGATTATCTGAATCTGGAAAAGATACGCCGGGATCATTTTCAGTTTACAATGGAGCAGGAAGGGGACATTGACTCCATCTGGATTCAGCCGTTATTGTTTATCCCGTTTGTGGAGAACGCGGTAAAGCATAGTTTTGATAGCGAACATCCTTCGTATGTACATCTTTCTTTTAAGGTAGAAGAGAACCGGTTGGAGTTCCGTTGTGAAAATACGATGCCGGCGGTTGCTGTCAGCAACAAGGTAGGAGGAATCGGGCTTGCGAATATTCAGCGTAGATTAGGATTGTTATATCCCGACCGTTATGAATTGGAGCAGATAGAGAATGAAAATCGGTATATGGTAACTTTATGTATAACGTTATGAATTGTATTATTGTAGACGATGAACCATTGGCACGGGAGGCTATGAAATTGCTGATAGAGGAGGCGGAATGTCTTCAGCTGGTGGGAAGTTTTAACAGTGCCGCCACGGCTTCCGACTTTATGGAGCAGCACGTAGTAGACCTTGTCTTTCTGGATATTCAAATGCCCGGCATTACGGGAATTGAGTTTGCCCGTACCATTTCCAAACGGACATTGGTAATCTTTACCACTGCCTATACGGAGTATGCACTGGATAGCTACGAAGTGGACGCAATAGATTATCTGATAAAGCCGGTGGAGGCGGAGCGCTTTCAGAAGGCGGTTGAGAAGGCGCAGTCTTATCATTCTTTATTATTACAGGAGGAAAAGGAAGCCATTGAAACGATTGTGGCTGCCGAGTATTTCTTTGTAAAGGCGGAACGCAGATACTTCAAGGTCAACTTCTCTGATATCCTTTTTGTAGAAGGTTTGAAAGATTATGTAATTCTACAGTTGGGCGAACAACGCATCATCACCCGTATGAGTCTGAAAGCGGTCTTTGACTTGTTGCCGAAGGACTCTTTTTTACGGGTCAATAAATCGTATATAGTCAATACAGCCCATATCGATTCGTTCGACAATAATGATATATTTATCAAGTCGTATGAGATTGCTATCGGGAATAGTTATCGGGATGACTTCTTTGAAGGATTCGTGATGAAACAACAAAGATGGTGACAGGTCTTGCGATGTTTTTTATGTCATATATATCCGTTAGTCTTTAATCTGATGCAATATTGGTAGATAAAGGAAAGTTTATAAAAGAATCTGCCCTCTGTCAGTCATTAGAATGCTGATAGAGGGTAGTTGCATATCAAGAAAAAATCGAAATTAGTTTATTTAGCTTCGTTATTCTGTTTCAAAAGAAATTCGTCGATTGCTTTCTTCAACTGGTCTTTGGGCAAAGCCCCTTGCGTGATTCTCGGTTCTTCTTTCATCGGAATCAGTAACAGGGTGGGGATACTGCGGATACCGAATGCGGCAGCCAGTTCCTTTTCCTGGTCCACATCAATCTGATAGATGTCTACCTTACCGCTGTATTCTTTGCTCAGTTCTTCCAGAACAGGATGCAGCGCTTTACACGGTCCGCACCATGTTGCATAGAAATCGACGATTGCCGGACGTTTGCCTTCAAATTTCCAATCATTCGGATTGGCTTCAAAATCATATACCTTCTTTAAAAACTCTGCTTTATTTAATGATACTACTTCCATTTTATTGTCCTCCTTTGTTGGTTCATTACTCTTTTTATTTTCTCCGCTGTTTCCTGCGCAAGCAGTGGTAGCAAGTACGATAGCGAAGGCACTCATAATACTTTTGATTAGTTTCATAATTCTTTTCTTTTTATTTTTTCTCTGATGCAAAGATAGAGGGATTACAGTTCCCCTGAAATGGCGATTTGGCCGGAACACTTGGCGAAATTTCCTTTAGACAGTTAGTTAATGCTAAAATATGTCTTTTATTCTTTGGTAGGGAAGAGATAGACTTGTTTGTGGATATGGTGTACGAGTGGAGATTGTCTATTTGGAATAGCCGTATCACATCTTTGTTGACGGAAGCGCATGAAGTGGTGTATCATGTGTCATAGTCAAGGAGTATTATACTTCGGCTTCTCAGGCTAACCACCAATCAATTTGCAGGATATTAGGAGAAAAACGGAGTTATTTATTTTTTGAGTATTCGTTTTAAATAGTCGGTATTCGTTAAGTTCACTGTCTCGAAAACACCTTTATAAAAGACGGCAAAGTTATTGAATACGCAAGGCAACTCCTTTGCTTTTTGTAGCGTATCCACTTGGACGAAAGATACAGGAACGTCATTTGTTTCACAAAACTGTTTTATTATGTCAATGTATTGATAAATATAAGGGCATTGCATATCATGATAAATTGTCAGTTCTTTGTTTTCAATCTCTAGTTTCTTGGCGTTTGGTGCAAACTTGGGTGTTGTTCCGTCAAAAGAGAGAGCTAACAACTCATATCCATTATCGGTAGTATCGACAACCTCAAAGCCGAACTTTTTGGCAAATGTCTGGTCGGAAAGCCAGCTCTTTTGTTTTTTTGCCCCGAGCATACAAACACCGGATTTGCCTTTCTCTTTCGCATCAGCCAGACAATACTCCATGAGCGATTGTCCATATCCTTTTCCTTTGGAGCTACCCAGCACCCATAGACAATACAGATAATAATAGTTGTTGCCGATGATAGGAACCCAAGCTGTTTCAAGAGGGGCATATTCGATAAAAACCGTGGACTTTACATTTAATTTTCTAAAGATATGACCTTCGCTCAGCCGCTCGGAAAGCCATTGGCGTTTGGCATCAATACCCGGATGAGACTTCTTACTGCGGATAATGCAACATAAATGTTCATCGGTAAGGTTTTCATTCGTCAGGTTTATAAAATCAGTATTCATGTGTACGTTTGTTTTAGGTTTGGACATTATCAATCAGTAAGATGTATTGAGCCTATCTATTATCATTGTACAAATGTAGCGAATTTATGTAATATTGATTACCTATAAATGACTTTCATTTATGATTGAAGTAAAATAGAGCAAAGCCGTACAGATTTAAACAAAATAATCTACATAACGAAAAAGTATGCATCATGCTATCATTCATTTTAATAACCTCTTAATTATTAGAAAAATAAGTATGATAGATAGTTTTTTAGAATGTATCTATCATACTTTTACAGCTAAAATAGAGTATCTATCATCAATAAGATAGTTGAATAAAGGATGGGCGGACGTAATATAGCTTGTTTTTGTTGCTATGAATCCGTATAAATCCGACTATCATGGGTTGATAATCCAACTTTAGCAGCTCTAAGTTTGCATCCCACGTATGCGGGCTGTGCATCCCACATGTATAAACCGTATATCCCACGTATGCAGGCTGTATAGCCCACATGTGTGGGCTATAAAAATACGACTATTTCTAATAGATTGTTAAGCTGTCAGATATAGGTTATCTTACTATAGATCGTGCATTCTTATGCCTTTAAAGAAAGAATTTTATTTAATGCTATACTGGAATTAGGTATAAGCTGGGTATGATAGATATACGTTTTTTACAATAAAAGTATGATAGATAAATTAAAAAAAACTGTCTATCATATTTATTCTTTTGATAATTAAGAGGTTATTAAAATGAATGATAGCGTGATAGATATTTTTTCATTATGTAGATTCTTCTTCAAATTTGGTGGTAATTTAACTAGTCGGTGGTATCTCCATTCCCCTCCTTCGGGGAAGGAGGGGTGGCTGAAAGCCGGGGTGGTAGGCAGATACACAATGCTGATAATAACCGACTTACGCATTCACCTACCACCTCCCCCCTACGGGGACTCCTCCTTCCTGAAGGAGGAGAATGTTGAATACTATCGACTATCAAATTATTATTTTCTTAATTAATTTTACCACCAAATTTGAAGAAGAATCAGTTTTTTGTTTTCATTTCTCATATTCTCATAACCTAGTGGCTAAATGTAAGATTATTAGTAAGATACCGCTATGAGAAATGTTTTTTGAATTGGTATTTCTCATGCATTTCTCATAATATTCTCTTCAAATTCCTTCATTTCTCATACTATTTTCTCTTATTTCTCATAGGGTAATAAATCCTTTCGGTAGTATTTAACCAAGCTTATTGTATCTGGAGGATACCTATTGTTTTCATATAAAACATTAAGTAATAACTAATTATTCACTAACTAATGTTATGTCTTTTAAGTGATATCTTATTCGTTCTACTTTAGTGAACAGGCTTGTTGACTGGAGTGGCAGGATTTATCTACTGGAGTGCATAGATCTGTCTACTTGAGTGGAACGATAGAAGATGAGATAAGAACATAAATGGATGAAGACGAGATATGATAAGGATGTAGGTAACGTAATATATAAATATCTATTGCTTTACGCGATGTATGTGTAGTCGCTGTCTTTACTATAAATATGTTTTTCTTTTACTTGGATTTTAATACTTTTATATAGAATGTGGAGCTATATTAATGTTATCTTAAAGATACGTATTTTATGTAGCGAATTTATTCGTCCTACCGGATATATTGAACCTTGTTTTTCTTATATTTGCAGCACATGATTTCTAAACAATAATTAAATTATTCATTCTTATGAAAAAGATTCTGGTATTATTCGCTTTAACAGCGATAACTATGGTGAGTGTAAATGCGCAGGACAACTTGAAATGGGGTGTTATGGCAGGTATGAATGTGAGTAAATATACTTTTACCGGTTTTGACAACAGGGTAGGTTTTCATGCAGGTGTCAAAGCTGAGCTGGGGTTATCGCAGGAAGCAAGTGGGGCATACATGGATTTTGCTGCGTTACTGACGTTGAAAGGTGCTAAAATTGATGGAGGATCAATTGCAACCGTTAAATTTAATCCGTATTATTTGGAGATACCAGTGCATGTTGGTTATAAATATGCTGTAAATGAAGATTTTGCGCTGTTTGGTAGCGTAGGTCCTTATTTGGCTGTCGGTCTGTTTGGAAAAGCAAAATTGAACATAGGCAATGCGATTGGTGATTGGGCTGATATAGAAGGTATGGAAAGTGTAGGAGGCCTGGAAGGTAAATCTGTGTCTGAAGATATATTTGGCGATGACGGGTTCAAACGATTCGACTTCGGCCTCGGATTGAAAGCCGGTGTTGAGTTCAACAAAAAATATCAGGTTGCTTTGAGTTATGATTTCGGGTTGATTGACGTGCAGAAAGATTTGGGTATGAAAAACAGGAACCTGATGATATCATTTGGTTATATGTTCTAAAACGGACTTTGCAACTTTGTTGCACGAATCATTCGTTACCTTTGCAACAGATAAAAAACGAATGAATATGGGACATTGTTGTTGCGGTGCACATTCATGCACGACAGAAAATAAAAAGAATGCCAGTACTTCGATAGTTCACGAATACTGGAAAGTAGGGCTTTCATTTATACTTCTGATAGGAGGTATTATAATGAATGCCCTGAATTTTGCCTTTTTCCTTGGAGAGTATGTTGCTTTAATATGGTATATCCTGGCTTATCTTCCGGTAGGAATACCAGTGATGAAAGAGGCTTGGGAGGGTATCAGGGAAAAAGACTACTTCAGCGAGTTTACACTGATGATTGTTGCTACGCTGGGAGCCTTTTATATTGGTGAGTATCCGGAAGGAGTCGCTGTAATGCTGTTTTATACGATAGGAGAGTTGTTTCAGAATAAAGCGGTAGACAGGGCGAAACGTAATATCGGTGCTTTGCTGGATGTGAGACCTGAGAAAGCCTTGGTGCTTAGGGAGGATAATCTTGTGGTAGAAAGTCCTCAAAATGTAAAAGTAGGAGAGGTCATTGAAATAAAGGCGGGTGGGAGAGTTCCTTTGGACGGAGTGATGTTGAATGAAATCGCTGCTTTTAATACAGCCGCGTTGACGGGAGAAAGTGTTCCCCGTGACATCAGAAAAGGAGAGGAAGTCCTTGCGGGGATGATTGTGACGGATAAAGTAATCAGGATTAAAGTAGAAAGACCTTTCGATAAAAGTGCGCTTGCACGGATATTGGAACTCGTTCAGAATGCTTCGGAACGGAAAGCACCGGCAGAATTGTTTATCCGTAAGTTTGCCCGTATCTATACTCCTATTGTCATAGCACTGGCGGTATTGATTGTGCTACTCCCGTTCGGCTATTCATTGATAGACCCTCAATTCGTGTTTACATTTAATGATTGGTTATACAGAGCTTTGGTTTTTCTGGTAATTTCGTGTCCATGTGCGCTGGTAGTAAGTATTCCATTAGGTTATTTCGGTGGTATCGGAGCAGCTTCCCGATTGGGGATTCTGTTTAAAGGCGGCAATTATCTGGATGCAGTCACTAAAATCAATACAGTCGTATTCGATAAAACGGGAACGCTGACCAAAGGAACATTTGAGGTGCAGGATTGTAAGTGTGTATCCGGGATTTCGGAGAAGGAACTGGTGAGGATGATTGCTTCAGTAGAAAGTGACAGTACACATCCGATCGCTAAAGCGATTGTGAACTATGCAAAACTGCAGGATATAGGGCTTGCGGTTGTCACCAATACTAAAGAATTTGCAGGTCTCGGTTTGGAGGCAATAATAGACGGGACTTCGGTGCTCGTTGGAAATAGTCGGTTACTGTCTAAGTTTAGCATAAAATATCCGGCAGAATTGCAGAGTGTTACCGATACGATTGTAGTTTGTGCTATTGGAGGCAGTTATGCGGGTTATCTCTTGTTGGCGGACGCATTGAAGGATGACGCGAAGACGGCGATTGATAACTTAAAAGCATTAAACATTGAAAACATTCAGATATTATCCGGTGATAAACAGAGTATTGTTACTAACTTTGCAGAGAAACTCGGTATATCAAAGGCTTATGGCGATCTGCTTCCTGACGGTAAAGTGAAACATCTGGAGGAATTGCGGAAGAATGAAGCAAATCAGATTGCTTTTGTCGGTGACGGGATGAACGACGCTCCTGTGCTTGCGTTGAGCCATGTCGGTATTGCTATGGGTGGATTGGGCAGTGATGCGGCGATTGAAACAGCTGATGTCGTGATACAAACAGATCAACCGTCGAAAGTGGCCGAAGCCATTAAAGTAGGAAAGCTGACTCGCCGGATTATCTGGCAGAACGTGTCGCTGGCATTTGGAGTGAAACTGCTGGTACTTATCTTGGGAGCCGGCGGACTGGCTACACTTTGGGAAGCTGTCTTTGCGGATGTCGGCGTTGCATTGCTTGCTATTATGAATGCAGTAAGAATACAGAAGATGATAAAATAAAAAGAATATGGAAGAGAATGTTTATTTGGATAAGCTGGAAAGACGGGATATCAAACCGACAGCAATAAGGCTTCTCATATTGAAAAATATGTTGGAAGTTGGACGGGCCGTATCGTTACTGGATCTGGAAACTCTCCTGGATACGGTAGACAAATCGACCATATCCCGGACAATAGCTCTCTTTCTGTCTCATCACCTGATACATAGCATAGATGATGGAAGCGGTTCGTTGAAGTATGCCGTTTGCGACAACTCCTGTAACTGCGTGGTGCAGGATTTACACTCGCATTTCTATTGTGAGAAATGTCATCGGACTTTTTGTCTGGAAGGTACACATATTCCGGTTATTGATTTGCCTAAAGGATTCACGTTACATAGCATTAATTATGTTCTCAAGGGGATTTGTCCGGAATGTACTTCTCATTCAAAGAATGAATAAATAGAAAAAGCCGGAACTCAGACCAATAGAAATATCGGTAGAGTTCCGGCTTTTTATCAATATGCTTGTTTAATCGATGTTTGGATTCAATGAATGCCAGTCTTTGATGGCAGGTATGATTCCCATTTCAATAACTTCATCACGGAGCTTGCACAAGTGTTCGTAGCTCTTTTCCAGTTCAGCCTGTTCGGCAGGAGTTCCGGCTACTTCCTTATAAGTGACACCGTTTTTGGTGATTGAAGTTTCCATTGCCATCATGATATGATCGAATTTTCCATTGGAGACATACGTTCCGGCAGGCCAGCGGAAAGGTTGTCCGCCCATAGCGGCAGCGATCATCTCGATAGAAAGATAGGCGGGGCTTTGGAAAGAAGAACGGCCGCGCAGATCGATGATGTGCTTTCCACCTTGGATAACACGTACTTTCAGTTCTTCCCATTCGGTTAATGGGAGACGGGTCGTACCAATGAAATCAGTCAACGGTTCTCCTTTCACTTTAGTGGTAGAAGCAAATACGGCCATTTGTTCGCCATGACCGCCGTATGTGCGGCAGTTCTGAATTTCAGAAGCCGGGATATGGAAGTATTTCACCAGTTCGTTTTGCAGACGGGTGCTGTCCAATGCTGCCAGCGTAGAAACCTGAGACGGTTTCAGTCCGGAATACAGTAAGGTAATCAAACCGGTAATGTCGGCCGGATTGAAAATGACAACAATATGTTTTACGTTCGGGCAATATTGGCGGACGTCTTTACCGAATTGAGCGGCGATTTCTGCATTTCCTTTCAGCAAGTCCTCGCGGGTCATACCTGCTTTGCGGGCTGCACCACCGGAAGAAACGATGTAAGATGCTCCGGTCAACGCTTCTTTGATATCAGAAGTATAAGTAAGGTTGACACCTTCGAAGCCGCAGTGGTACAATTCTTCTGCCACCCCTTCCAAAGCGGGAGCAAACGGATCATACAGACAAATATTCGGAGTGAGTTTCATCATCATGGCAGTTTGAGCCATATTGGAGCCGATCATTCCGGCTGCTCCTACAATCGTAAGTTTCTCGTTGGTTAAAAATTCCATAAAGCTATCTATTTAAAGGTGAATAATCTGTTATTTCTTTTTGTCGCTACAAAGTTAACACTTTATTGACCTGATTGTTCATTGAAAATAGTTTTATCAGATAACGAAAAGTTATAGCTGGCTGATTGAAGGATCTGTCTAAAATAGATTATCTTTGTATCCTATATTATATAAATGGATAAATATGAGCATCGAATTAGGAAAATTCAATCAGCTTGAAGTTGTAAAGGAAGTCGATTTCGGGGTGTATCTCGACGGAGGAGAGGAGGGGGAGATTTTGTTGCCCACCCGTTATGTGCCCGAAGACTGTAAAATAGGAGACTTTTTGAATGTCTTTCTTTATCTGGATATGGATGAGAGATTGATTGCCACTACGCTGACTCCGTTGGTGCAGATAGGGCAGTTTGCCTGTCTGGAAGTGGCATGGGTGAATCAGTTTGGAGCTTTCTTGAACTGGGGGTTGATGAAGGACCTGTTTGTGCCGTTCAGTGAGCAGAAGATGAAGATGCAGGTTGGACGGAAGTACGTGATTCATGCACATTTGGATGATGAGAGTTATCGCATTGTGGCTTCGGCAAAGGTGGAACGCTATCTGTCGAAAGACAGGCCGGAGTATGCTTCGGGGGATGAAGTGAATATTCTCATTTGGCAGAAAACGGATTTGGGCTTCAAGGCAATCATAGACAATAAGTATAGCGGTTTGCTTTACGAAAACGAGATATTTTCTACATTGCAGACAGGTATGGAGATGAAGGCTTTTGTGAAACAGGTGCGCGAAGACGGCAAGGTGGATTTGATCCTTCAGAAACCAGGCTTTGAGAAGATAGATGATTTCTCGAAAACCTTGCTGAATTATATCAGGGAGAATGACGGAAGGATCAGACTGAATGATAAAAGTCCTGCGGAAGATATTTATGCTACATTTGGTGTCAGCAAGAAGACCTTTAAGAAAGGAGTGGGTGACTTATATAAGAAACACCTGATAACCTTGCACGAAGATGGCATCACTTTGGCAGACTCCTAATCAGAATAGGGAAATCCCTATGTATGAATAGAGAGAATCACTGGGGTGGGGAGTTTCCTCGCCCTATTTTTGTAGTATCAGATTAAATAAAGAAGTAATAATAAAAACTAGATAAGTTATGCGTAAGATAATAATAAGTTTCTGCATCCTGTTATCCGCTCTCTCTTTACAAGCGCAGTCCGTCAGCGGAATCCGTATTGACGGTGGTAATACCCCTATTCTTGTTTACTTTGGTGGAAACCAGATGTGCTTGCCGACTACCACTTGCTTTGTAGCTAACCTGGATCGGGGATATTACACGGTTGAGGTTTATGCTACCCGTTTCACCCGTCCGGGAGAGCGTGTTTGGAAAGGGGAGAGGTTGTACAACGAACGTGTTTACTTCGACGGAAGAGGTGTGAAAGATATTTTTGTAGATGACCGTCATGCCAATGTCCGTCCGGGCAGACCGAGACAAGGAGAACACCGTCCGAATTATGACCGTCACGACAGGGTGATGAACGATCAGCTTTTTAAAACGTTCTATAATAATCTGAAGAAAGAACCGTTTGAGGATGATCGCATGGCATTGCTTAATACTGCATTGGCAAATTCAGATTTTACGTCTGCCCAATGTCTCCAAGTGACAAAGCTCTATACTTTTGATGATGACCGAATGGCAATCATGAAAAAGATGTATCCCCGGATTGTTGACAAGGAGGCTTTCTTTACGGTGATTGCTACACTGACGTTTTCTTCCAATAAGGATGAAATGAATAAGTTTGTGCAGAACTATGGCAGACGCTGATACTAACTATTAAAACTATATGGCTATGAAAAAGATACATATCATCCTACTGTTGGCATTGGGACTGGGAGTCAGCAGCTGTTTTACCAGCTATATTTCTAACAAGCAGGTTATGGGTGTACAGCAAGGGATGACTCAAAGAGATGTTGAAAGTATTTTTGGAAAACCGGATTACCGACGTTTCGACGGTGATATGGAAGAATGGGAATTTCATCGTGATAACGGGACGCCTGTTTTGACTTCGGAGCCCATGACAATCATTGTTCAGTTTGCCAATAAAAAGGTGATCAGTATGGATACATTCAAAGGCTATGGCAGACCTTCGCCGCATCCGGTCGTAGTACCTCCTCCTACTGTCACTACTGTTGAAGTTGTTCCCGGTCACCAGCCGGAAGAAATTCGTCTGATGACGGATACTGAGTTTAATAACTTCATCGAAAAGTTGAAATTCACAATTATGAGTGATGACCAGAAGAGGTTGATCGGACAGATGTTGGACAAGCATGATGTCACTTCAAGCCAATGTGTGAGAATTGTAAAAGAGATTTCTTATACGCCCGATCAGGTTGAGATGATGAAGAAACTTTATCCTTATGTAAGGGATAAGCAGAATTTTAATAAGGTGATTGATAGCTTGTTTTCCACTGTGTATAAAGATGAAATGTACAAGTTTATCAAAGAATATCATCAAACAAATAAATGATAGGAGATTAAATTATGAAGCGAATATTATTTTTACTCTTTGCTATCGGGCTGACTGTCGGTACGACAGCGATGGCTGGAATGAGCACTAGCAAAGTGCGTAAGGAAACACGCTTTCTTACTGATAAAATGGCATACGAATTGAGTTTGAGCACTCAGCAATATAATGATGCGTATGAGATTAATTACGACTTTATTTATTCTGTTCGTAATATCATGGATTATGTGGCCCGTGGCTATGAATGGGCATTAGATGATTATTATGAAGCTTTGGATATTCGTAATGATGACCTCCGGTGGGTATTGAGTGACGCACAGTATCGTCGGTTTCTGGGAGCTGATTATTTCTACCGCCCGATTTATATTACCGGCGGAAGATGGAGTTTCCGGGTTTATGTGAATTATCCGAATCGTAGTTTGTTCTACTTCGGTCTGCCTTATCATTATCGGACTTACTGTGGAGCACATTATCGCCCGCACCTTCATCACGTAAGTTTCTATCGGGACAGATATAATTTCAGACATTATCCTACTCCGTATCGGGTAAGAGAGCAGAGATCTTTCCATTCTTATCGTCGTTCGGATTTTGGTTCGGTTCATTTCCGCCCGAATTCTTCCGTCCGTCCGCACAATGCACCGACTCGTCCGGGGGTAACGGGACGTCCAAGTCCATCACAGCGTCCAAGTCCATCACAGCGTCCGAGTCATAATTCACGACCGGGAACATCAACTCGTCCCGGAACGGCAACGCGACCTGGAACGACAACGCGGCCTGGCAGTTCTTCACGGCCCTCAACATCAGTTCGTCCTGAATCAGATCGTAGACCGACGGGAGGTAGCAGTACGACAGCAAGCCGTCCTAATCGTGAGAGTAGTAGCTCGAGTACAAGTAGAAGAAATGATAGTCGTCCGTCCGGTAGCGGCAGTAGCTCTTCGTCCGGTAGAAATAATCGTTCCGATAGAAGTAACACTTCCACTAGCCGGGGCAGCAGTTCCGGTCGCAGTAGCAGTACTTCCGGTCCGAGCCGTAGCAGTAGTTCTAACCGGAGCAATGTTTCCGGTGGAAAAACGGAAAGACGTTCCTCTTCCGAAAGTACGAGAAGCAGCAGTCGAAGTTCTTCTTCCCGTTCTTCAGAGCGAGACACCAATTCAAGAAGATAACCTATTCCTTTAATTATTTATATCATTGCTCCTCAGCGGTAGGAGAGCTAGACTCCGGTGTTTTGCCGGCTAGACTATTCAGGGCATCGCCCGTAACTTGGATTTCGGGGCGGATAGTATCCGCCTCGATTTCACTTATCAAACCTTTTTGGGCAAGACGTCCGGCAATGAGTTTATAATATCCTTCCATGCTCTCTTTCAGTTTTCCGTTTTCTGTGAAAGAACTGCGGAAATGTTTGGGCTTCGGGATGATAGAAGCCAGGAAGATACTTTCTTCCGTAGTCAGTTGGGAAGGACGTTTGTTGAAGTAGTAGGCGGAAGCCTCTTGGATGCCGTAGATTAGCGGGCCCCATTCCGCAATATTCAGATATACCTCATACATCCGTTCTTTCGAAGTCAGTCTCTTTGTTTCTATGATCCATACAATCAATGCTTCTTCCAGTTTGCGGGCAAAGTTTTTATTTTTGTTCAGAAATACATTCTTCACTAATTGCATTGTGATAGTGCTTCCGCCACGTGCAAAACGTTTGACTTGCAAATCGTAAATCAACGCTTCGCGGAATGCATCGGGCAGGAAACCATGATGATAATAAAACGCCCCGTCTTCACTTTGCATCACAGACATTTGCAGGATCGGTGAAATGCTGTCAAGTGGGGTGAAATGTTCCCAGGAAGGGCCGACGGGGAAAGTGCGTACTGGCATTCCATTTTCATATGCTGTGTAGACAAACTCGCCTGACATCTTGGACAGTTGGGTATCGCCATATTCTACAATTTCGAAATTCCTCTCTTTCAACTCTGATTCTAATTTGAGACTATCCAATTGTGCAAAATCAATATCCAACAGGAAATGATAAGCTAACTCACCACTTGTTTTGATACCTTCCAGGTTGTTGAACAGGCCTTTGGGCAGAGAACTGAACAGCTCGTCTGCCGGAAACCATGATTTGTCAACGGCTGCAGTGAAATGCCATAAATCTTTTTTCTTTTCGGCTCGTAGATAAGGATGAACCTGAATTTTATTGAATATAACCGTAGTGGTGCTATCCAATTCAAAAGAATGGTCGCTAATGTTCATTTGATATCCTAAATGTCCGCGGTCGAGATGAATCACTTCGGGAGACAGTACTTTGTGGAATATATCAAGTCCGTTTACTTTCGCTTTTCCGTTGAGATATAGCTGGTTTTTTCCATTACTTTCTTTGGTCATGCTATAAGATAAGGTGTCAAAAGTGACTTTCGCACCAAAACGGCGGGTAATATAAGGTATAGAAACTTTTGTGGAATCGGCAGAGTATAGCTTTGCCATTAATGTATTGGCAGATTGTTTCAGTTCGCCATCAGCTATCCAATGCCGGGTTAGTGTATCTTCGTGTATCTCAATGGTTGACCGGAACTTGTTCTCTTTGATGATAAAAGAAGGGAATACCATAGAAACGAAGTTGCTGTCTTTTCGTTCAGTGATATAAATCTGTTTTAATTGTCCGTTTTCAGGTAGAAAACCGTAGCATAAATTGAGTAGCTTGTTTATTCTTTCCGCATAATTGATTTCCGTTACGGTTTGACCGGATGTTTGTGATGGAACTTTCCGGTCTTTTTTAAAGAGAAAATCATAATTGGCGATGGAGTCTTGCTTTGTAAATGTGAGTCTGATATCTTCTGCTGCTATGTAGCTTACTTCTATTTTCTTGGTGAGTAATTTCCAGAAATTCAGCTTGATGCGGGTTGATGCTAACGTGAATAGTGTATCCCGTTGTTCGGGGATAACCGAAAGGCCTTGGAGAGATATTTCATTTAAACCATTCATCTCCAGTTTGTCGTAATGAATGCATAACCCGTGTGTCTGCTCGATACGGGATGTGTGTCGGTTGACTATGCTCCGTAGAAGAACGCTGCGACCTGAGTAGATACAAATGAGGCAGATGAGTATTCCTCCACTGAGAGCTAGCGGAAGAATACGCTTTTGGCTATTTGTTTTCATCATTTACCTTTTAATTATCGGATGCAAAGGTAGGTAAAAAAATGCATTAAACGTGATGGACAGCCTTTGAAGGACAGTCCGCCGTTCTTTTTTTATTTGATAAGCGGTAAGTATTCTCCGTAGCCTTCCTCTTTCATTTTTTCTTTCGGAATAAAACGAAGAGAAGCACTATTGATACAGTAACGTAATCCTCCTTTTTCTTTCGGACCATCCGTAAATACATGTCCTAGGTGGGCGTTTCCGGTTTTACTGCGTACTTCGGTACGTGTCATTCCATAAGAAGTATCTTTCTTCTCTGTAATCAAGTCCTTTTGAATCGGTTGGGAGAAACTAGGCCAGCCACAACCGGAATCGAACTTGTCGGTCGAAACAAATAGGGGTTCTCCGGTGGTGATATCTACGTAGATACCGGGACGGTACTCGTCCCAGTATTCATTCCGGAAAGCAGGTTCCGTAGCATTTTTCTGGGTGACGGCATATTGCTCTGCCGATAATTGTTGGCGAAGGACTGTGTCATCCGGTTTTTGATAAACTTTGGACTTGGGAGCATTGGCTTTGCGTGCCATTTCAAATAAAGCCGGGTTGATATGGCAATAGCCGTTCGGATTTTTATCCAGATAATCCTGATGATAGTTTTCTGCCGGATAGAAATTTGTCAATGGTTTTACTTCTATGGCAATGGGATTTTTATATTGATCCGCTAATGCCCGGACAGCCTGATTGATAATAGCGATATCCGCTTTATTAGTATAATAAATCCCCGTTCTATATTGCGTACCGCGATCATTTCCCTGCCGGTTGAGGCTGGTAGGATCAATCGTTTTAAAATACAGATCAAGAAGCAGACTTAAATTAACTGTTTCGGGGTCATAGACTACTTTCACCGTTTCAGCTGCATTGGTTTCTCCCGAACATACCTGTTGATAGGTCGGCTGGTTGATAATACTGTTGGCATAGCCTACCTCGGTACTTTCTACTCCTCTGATTTGTTTTAGGAAATGTTCTGTTCCCCAGAAACATCCTCCTGCAAGATAAATTTCTGCTGCGATGATAAAGTGTTTCATATCCGTTGGTTCTTTCTATAGTAACGAATGAACCGGCGGATATGTTTGAAGTATTTCTTGTAAAAAACTCAATGGCGTTTTCTATTCTATGATTTCTCCTTTATAGAAATCCAGAATTTTAGTACGGAACAGATAATCATATTTAGCCTGTAACTTGTCAGAGAGTGCTTTAGTCAGATTCAACTTTGACTCATTATATTCCACGAAAGTTGCTTTACCGTTATTGAATTTCTCGCTCATTAACCGGAAAGATTCTTCATTGGCTTTCACTGCCACTTCACTGGAGTTATATTTACTTTCTGCTGCCAGAGCATTGTACCAGGCTTGTTGGATTTCTTTGTAAAGAATCTTTTTGGTATTATCTAGTTGCAAACTGAGATTTGCTTGTTGTAACCGGGCGGTTCGTACACGGTTTCGTGTAGCGAAACGGTTAAAGATAGGGACACTAAGATTAAATCCGATATATTTGTTGAGGTTATTTTTCATCTGGCTGCTGAAACTTCCCTCTGATTTACCACTCACTGTATAATAGTTACTTCCGAGTCCGGCACTGAAAGATAATTGCGGATAAAAATTACTTTGAGCGATACGGATGTTCTTCTGACTACCTTGCAAGCGATATTCCGCTGCTTTAATGCTAGGTTTGTAGGCAAGCGCTTGTGTATATATATCATCCGGCGGAGTTAGCGCTTCGAATTCCAGTTCTTCTTTCGGATTTTCGAGAATGAAACCTTCGGGAGTCGGTAACTCAAGCAGTTGGCTGAGGTCTAGCAATGATAATTTATATGTATTGTCCGCTTGTACGGAAGTCATTTCATCTTGTGCCACACGTGCTTGTGCTTCAGCCACTTCCGATGGTGAGGCTTTACCTACTTCGAAGAGTCCTTTGATGCGTTTCAACTGATCTTTGCTCAAGTTCGTCTGATTAAAGGCGACTTTGCTTAACTCTAGGTTAAATAGAACTTGCAGATAAGCAGAGGTAACGTTGATGGCTATATCTTCTTTAGCTTTGTTCAGGTCCTCGATAGCGGCCCTAAGATTCAACTTGGCTAATGAATATTGATTTGATAACTGTAAACCTGTAAAAATCGGTACATTGGTCCCTAAGCTGAGGCTCGTATTCGCGCTGTTGATATCACTGTAGGAGTTATCTACCGGCGAGGCACTACGTCCCCAACTCCAATTCTGACTCGCACTTCCGCTTAGATTCGGGAGGCGTGCCCATTTGGCTGTATTTACGTCCACTTTATTTTGTTCTGCTTCATTAGCTGTCTGGCGAATATTGATGTTATGCTCGATAGCATAATCAATACATTGCCGCAACGTCCAGGTTTGCGAAGAACCGTTCTGTGCCTGTGCGGAATCTACTCCTGTTCCGGCGAGTAGAAAGATAGCTATGGTTTTATAGATTGTTTTCATAGAAAATGAATTATTTGTCTTTTTTCTCGGCGCCGCGAATTTTGTCATTGGCAGTCACCCCTTTCTTAATCTCAATTTTGATACCATTACTCATTCCTGTGGTCACTTGTGTACGTTGGAATTTCTGTTCGGGTACGGAATCAGTCATGATATATACAAATGTAGAATCACCTTTAAATTCAACGGTGCTTTCGGGTACTGCCAGTACCTTATTGGCACGCTGCAATACAATTTCCGCATTCGCCGAATAACCGGAACGAACCTGTACGGAGTCCGGAACTGAAATAGCAGCTTTAATTTCAAACTGGTTAGCTCCGTTAGTCTCTACTCCTTTAGGAGATATATATTCCAATATCGCGTTGAATGTCAGATTTTGTAAAGCTCCGATAGTCAACTTAAGCGGCATACCTTCATGGATGCGGCCTACTTCTGTTTCATCAATATTACCACGGAAAATCAAATCATTCATGTTGGCTACCGTAGCAATAGTTGTTCCGTCATTGAAGGTGTTACTCATGATCACCGAGTTTCCGGCTTTTACCGGTACGTCCAGAATCAGTCCGTCGATAGTAGAACGAATCATGGTACTGCTGAATGAAGCACTGTTTTTGGTAATACCTTCTTTTACGATTTCCAGGTTATCTTTGGCAGTCTGCTTTTCTTCGCGTGCCTGTTTGACGGCTACTTCACTTTTCTCATATTCTTCCCGGCTGATTAGTTGGTCCTCATACAGTTTCTTCACGCGGGAAAAATCCGTTTCCGCCTGTGTTGCATTAATCTCCGCCAGACGGACACGGCTTTCTGCCGAGTTTAACTGTCCGAGTTCGGGGATAACCTTTACCTTGGCTATCACCTCACCTTTCCTCACTGCTTGTCCTGCCTCCTTGTATACTTCGTCAATAATACCCGAGATCTGGGGCTTGATTAGAATTTCATCTCTTGGTTCTACTTTTCCGGTAGCTACGGTGGTCTTTTGCAGATCAGTCACTTCCGGCTTGAGGGTTTCGTAGACAACAACCTTCGGGCGCGACTTCTGATAAAGGAATACGAACGTTCCGACGAGGATTATGGCAACAATTACCAATAATACGATTTTCAGATACTTTTTCATCTTGATTATATATGTTTAATTTTTAATTCTTTATTCAACTTTCAACTCTTCCTTCTCAATACTCAACTTCTACTCATCTCTGATTGCTTCAATCGGCTTGATAGCCATTGCCCGATAAGCAGGTGCCAGGCCGGCTAACATCCCCAATGCAGCCAGAAGTGCGCAAGTGCCGACCGCTAATCCGAAGCTGACTTGAAAATGGCTGTCTCCTCCGTTTGAACTGGCTAGCATATCTGCTACTTGCAATATCATTACGGCAAAAGAAATCCCGAACATTCCGGCAATCGTGGTGAGCACCATACTTTCCGATAGAATCTGTTGCAGGATATCTTTCGGACGTGCTCCGATAGCCCGGCGGATACCAATTTCGGTCGTGCGTTCCTTTACGGTCACCATCATGATATTGGATACACCGATAGCACCTGCCAGTAACGTTCCTAATCCTACCATCCAGACCAATATATTAATGCCGTTGAATAAGTTGTCTACCATAGAAAACATCGCTTCGGCATTCAGATACATAACTGCTTGTTTGTCGTTAGGGGCGATATAATGGGCAGCTTTGATAATCTGTTCCATTTTCGGTTGCAGTTCAGACACCTTGACACCTTGTTTGGCTGTGAAGCATACTACATCAATCTGCCCTCCCAGATTATAAGCCTGTTGCATGGTGGTGAAAGGTAGAGTGACGGCTTCCGAAGCTCTTCCTTGTATATTCATATCTCCTTCGGAAGAAGACATCCCGATCACCTGATAATAAATCCCGTCTACTCTCACGTATTTGCCGCACGGGTTCTCTCCCGGTTTGAAAAGGCTTTCATAAATTCGTTTGCCGATCACACAAACTTTTCGCGCTTCGCGTATATCAACTTCATTGATAAACCGTCCATACGCCATTTCCTGTGATTCGATGTGGAGATAATCGGGGTATAGTCCTTTTACACTGCAATCATATTTCTTATCTTCGTATACAGCTTTAGATCCCCAACGTGCAACGGAGGGGGTAATGACTTCCACTTCTTTGACCTGCGAACGAAGGCGTTCGATATCTGTAGATTCCAGATTCCACCACCTTCCTTTGCGAAAACCTTTATACGCTTCTCCTGTCCTTTGTGAAGCTAGGAAACCGGAGTTAGTCGCAAATCCTTCAAAGTTCTTTTTTAGCATATATTCCAGTCCCTGTCCGCCGCCAATAAGGGCTACAAGCATAAAAATTCCCCAGAACACACCGAATGCAGTCAGCAGACTTCTTGTCTTATTTCTTGTGATAGTGATGAGGATTTCCTCACAAGTATCTATGTCTATTCTCATAATCTTAATCTGCTCTAAGTGCTTCGATCGGCCGGATACTGACTGCTTTCCGGGCAGGGAACAATCCGGCTAATGTTCCAGCTATTATTAATGTGAGTGTAGCTTGTATGGCGATTCTGATGTCGACAGTAGGATTCAGAAAAACCGTTTCTGTCCACATTCCGGTATCCATTGTCTGATTGCCGAAAGCGTTGTTCATCCATTCGGTTGCTCCGATACCGGCCACCATGCCTATATATCCGAATATTGTGGTAATAGTGACACTCTCAACGATAATCAGCCAAAGAATAGAAAGCGGTTTGGCGCCGAGTGCTTTGCGGATACCAAATTCGCGGGTACGTTCTTTTACCGTAATCAACATGATATTGGAAACTCCGACAATTCCGCTTAGTAATGTAAAAATACCGATAACCCAAATCGCTATACGGAGCATGGCCGACCCCTGCTGTTGTTGTAGATAATTGGTAAATCGGTTCCATATCCAAATTGCACTATGGTCGGTCGGGTCAAAACGATGATTGGCTCCCAAAACTTTGCGGTAGTAGGTTTCAAACTTCTCATTGGCTTCTATTGTTTCCAAATTTTTGGTAGTCATGATGAGGTTATTCAGTTTGTCACCCTTATTATAAATGGTTTGCAGAGTACTGAAAGGAATGTAGGCGTCGCTGTCTCCGCTGTCTCCCTTGTCGTTATAAAGTCCAACCACTTGATAAACCACATTGCCGGCATTGACAAACTGTCCGATAGGATCGGTATGGGTCTTGTCGAATAAGATTTCAGCAGTCTTCTTATGGAGCACGATCACTTTGCGTCGTTCCCTGATATCAATCTCGTTGATGAAACGTCCTTTGAAGAGTTTTACAACTTCTACTTCCGTATGATTGGGATATACACCGGAAAGACTCAGGCTTACATACTCTTGCCCGAAACTAAGATTTACGCCTCCTTGCCATACCGTTCCACCGGTATTGATGACATGATCCGGGAAATACCGGTTGGTAGCGTCTACGTCTTTATTGTCCAGTTGCACCCGTCTTCCTTCTTTCAATCCATCGTAGGATTTACTTGTCCAACCCGGGAAAATCTTGATAGAGTTCATCGCCCGTTCCGAAGCCGATTGCTCGAATGCATGAATCAGTCCGTTGCCTGCACCCAATAGGACGATAAGCATGAATATTCCCCATGCTACGGCAAATCCTGTAAGGAAGGTCCTCAGCTTATTGCGTTTGATAGTACTATAAATTTCTTGCCAGATGTCAATCATGATATCGTTTGTATAGTAGTATATTTTGATTTATTTCATGATACCGTTTTTGCCGAAAGGAGAAGCGTCGTGATCGATGTTGTCTTCAATTCGTTCAATGATACCGTCTTTGATGTGGATGATTTTATCGGTCTGGTTGGCCACTCCGCTTTCATGGGTGACCACTACAATCGTCATTCCCATTTTATGCAGGTCTTTCAGGATTTGCATCACTTCTACTGAAGTTTTGCTGTCCAATGCTCCCGTCGGTTCGTCGGCCAGGATAATTTGCGGTTGGGTGATGAGTGCTCGGGCGATAGCTACACGTTGTTTCTGACCGCCGCTCATTTCGTTGGGCATATGGTGTGCCCAGTCTTTCAGTCCCAATCGGTCGAGATATTCCAGTGCAAGTGCATTTCGTTTCTTTCGGCTGATCCCTTGATAGAATAAAGGAAGTGCAACGTTTTCTACGGCGTCTTTGAAGGAAATTAAGTTGAATGACTGGAAAATAAAGCCGATCATACGGTTCCGGTATTCGGCGGCTTTGGTTTCGCTCAAGTCTTTGATAAGTACGTTGTTCAGATAATAATCTCCGGTATCGTAGTTATCAAGTATTCCTAATATATTAAGTAAGGTTGATTTCCCAGACCCGGATGCTCCCATGATAGAAACAAATTCACCTCGTCCGATAGTGAGATTAATGCCTTTAAGTACATGGAGGGGTGCTCCGTTGTTGTAGGTCTTGTTGATGTCCGTTAGTTGTATCACAATTTTCTTTATTTAGTTCCTGTTTTCTAATAAATTTCTACTATTAGACGGCTTCAAGATACGAAAAGTTGCAAGGTGGCCGAACTTTTTTCTAAAAACATTTTGTAGACTCAATCTTCTTTACGTAATTTGTGTGCAGTAAACTTAATGATTAACTAACCCTTTTAAATAAAAGTATCATGAATTCAAACATGGAAAAGCCCTACGTAGTAGGTATTGACATAGGCGGAACGAACACCGTCTTTGGAATTGTTGACGCACGCGGAACTATTATTGCCAGCAGCTCAATCAAAACTGCCGGTTATCCTACTGCCGAAGAATATGCTGACGAAGTTTGCAAGAATCTGCTTCCGTTGATTATCGCTAATGGCGGTGTCGATAAGATCAGAGGTATCGGTGTGGGTGCTCCGAATGGTAACTACTATACGGGAACTATTGAATTCGCTCCAAACTTGCCTTGGAGAGGGATTCTTCCGTTAGCTGCTATGTTTGAAGAAAGATTGGGTATTCCTACGGCTTTGACCAATGACGCTAATGCAGCTGCTATCGGTGAAATGACTTATGGTGCTGCCCGTGGTATGAAAGACTTTATCATGATTACCCTGGGTACCGGTGTAGGTAGCGGTATTGTTATCAACGGTCAAATGGTGTATGGCCATGACGGTTTTGCCGGTGAATTGGGGCACGTGATTGCCCGTCGTGACGGTCGTATCTGTGGTTGTGGCCGTAAAGGTTGTTTGGAAACTTACTGCTCGGCTACTGGGGTAGCCCGTACAGCCCGTGAATTTCTAGCTGCTCGTACTGATGCCAGCTTGCTTCGTAACATTCCGGCAGAAAGTATCACTTCAAAAGATGTATATGACGCTGCCGTACAAGGAGATAAACTGGCACAGGAAATATTCGAGTTTACAGGAAATATTCTGGGTGAAGCTTTGGCAGATGCTATTGCATTCTCCAGTCCTGAAGCAATCGTATTGTTCGGAGGTTTGGCTAAATCAGGCGATTATATCATGAAACCGATTATGAAGTCAATCGATGATAATGTACTGAATATTTATAAAGGTAAGACAAAATTGCTCGTTTCTGAACTGAAAGATTCTGATGCTGCTGTATTGGGTGCCAGTGCTTTGGCTTGGGAGCTAAAAGATATCAAGGAATAATATCGATTTTATAATAAAGGTAATGAAAATCCCCGGGAGCTATTGTTTTCGGGGATTTTCTTTTTATATACCGGGAAAATTACAGTTTCTCACTGGGGAACAATTCCTTGACCGTGAGGAAAAAGAGGTGAGGCTAAGAAATAAAAAAAGATTATCACCAAATTTGAAGAAGAACCTTTATTTGATTTTTATACTATAATGATACATATAATAAAGTATTCTAACTAATTCTTAAGTATATTTCTTATCCAAAACTCCGGTCTGAAACATTCAAGTTCGTCCGCTTCTGTGATGAAGAAGATGAACATGATTCACTTTCCCGATAGACACCAAACACTTATCCACACTCAATGTTGCCAATCTTTATAAAAGGTGATTAGTCGAACTGTGCTTCAAATGGCTGAAGCAACACCTCAAGATAAAGATTTTTCAGGGAACCGATGAGAACGCTGTCCGAATACAGATTAGCGTGACTATCATCACTTACTGTCTCGTAGCCATTATCCAATATGATATGTAACTAGAACGTTCGACATACGAAGTCTTGCAAATTCTGCATATCTCATTAATAAGTAAAACTACTTTGTAAAACATATTAAATAAGCCTGACTTCAAAAATGTTAAAGTTCTATCTGATCCCCTTATTTCAGTTATTTTTGGAATATCCCTAATCAATATTTAGGTCTTGCATATTTTTTGAACTCACTTGCCGTAACCCCCTCTTTTGTCTTAAAAAACAAAGAAAAATGGCTAACACTATCGAATCCTAATTGATAAGCAATCTCCGATATGGAATCATCCGTATTTGTAAGAAGCTCCTTGGCCTTACTCAATTTAAGTTGCAATTGATATTGAGCAGGTGAAATTCCGATGTTCTCTTTGAAAGCTTTCCTAAACCATGAATAACTAACTCCTAAATCTGTTGCTATTGCTTCCGCTGTCTTATTCGTATGTAAGTTTTTCCGCATCATAATTCTTGCCAGATTTATTTTATCCAAAACAGAAGTATTAATCCGGCATTGACTTTTATAATACACTTCTCCTAACATATGGCATATAATACTCGCAATAAAAACTGCATATCCGGTACGTTCTTCCTCAACAACTTCAAGAATATTTGTATAGAGCTCAAGAATAGATTGACTAATACCGATATTCAACAAGGGAGTTGAAGGGGAAAAATAACCATTACGTATCCATTCATCTGCTCCATCCCCTTTAAACCCCACCCAATATTCAGTCCAACCTGTATTTGCATCCGGTCGGTAGGTATGTCGCTCGCCTGGAAACAACATAATTATCGTACCTGCAGATACTTTGGTAGTTGCACAAGAATCAGAAGTGAAATACCCACTCCCTGCTACAATATAGACAAATTGATATTCATGAAGTATCCTACCATATCTCTTAAAGTTATAATTGTCTGGATGTATAGACAATGGATAATGACAACGTGGGGCCACAATCTGATATCCCACTGTAGTACATAAAATCCCCCATTTAGCAGTATTTGAATAATTAGCAGTCAGGTAGTGTAAAAGGTATTTTTCAGAGTTTTTCATATTGTATCAAATTTATAAAAAGATATATCAAAAAATAACACATATAACCATAGTGTATTTCTAACTTTGTATCGCAAAATTACATTATACAACAACAACTTAAAAGAAATAAGTATTAAAAAATATTGCAAAAGTATATTTTACAATCCAGCAATCATTCCATAATACTTCAAAAGTGATTAAGCTTTTTATTTAAAATATGAAATTGATAAAAGTATTCTTTCTAATAGTGTTTATACTATGTTGCGAATTAACATCAGCCCAGCAACGTTTTAAAATAGAAAATGGTTCTTTCCTCATTGTTGGAAAAAGGACACAACTGATTTGTGGTGAAATGCATTATTCGTGTATTCCTCACGAATATTGGAGAGACCGTTTGAAAAGAACAAAAGCAATGGGATTAAATACCATATCTACTTACGTTTTGGGGAATTTTCATAAAAGACAACTAGGTATTTTTGACTTCAAAGGTCAAGCTGATTTATCTCATTTTATAAAATTGACACAAGAAGAAAGTCTTTATGTATTATTACGTCCAGGCCCCTATGTATTTGCGGAATGGGACTTTGGAGGATATCCTTATAGGCTCTTAAATGAAGAAGGTATGGTTTTCCGAAGTAGAAATGAACACTTTTTAAAAGCATGTGAAAGGTATATTATGCGATTGGGAGAAGAACTATCTTCACAAACTATTAACCGAAGGGACAACATCCTCATGGTACAATTGGAGAATGAATATGGTTCTTATGGCGATGATAAGATATATCTGAGTGCTTTAAAAAATATGATTCAAAAAGCAGGATTCGACATTCCACTTCTCACATGTGACAGAGGAGGGCAAATAGAAGCCGGTCATCTTGAGGGAGTATTTCCTGCTATCAATGGAGTCTTAGGAGATGATATTTTAAGATTGTAGATCGATACCAAAAAGGTGGTCCCTATTTTATTGCAGAATTGTATACGCTGATAATGAACAAACAGATAAAAATATTGGCATAGCTGAAAATCTAATAGATAGCGACATTTCTTCTTTTTGGCATACGAGTCCAAATAAACCGGGACATCATCCACACTGTATAATCATTGACATGAATGAAATATATAAAGTAAAATCTATCCGCCTACCTTCACGTGAAGGCGCATTTTTAACGGGAATAGTTCGTGACTTCCGCATTTACGCACGTCCTCAATTTTTCTTATTTAAATCTATTTAGCCATGAAAAAAGTATTATTTATATGCGTTACAATGTTATTAATATGTATCTCAGGAAAGGCTACCGAGAGGAACCTTCTTCTTATTCCATATCCACAACAAGTATCAATAAAACAAGGTAACTATAATCTAACAGACAACGTAAAAATAGGAGCAGATCCGCTTTTTACACAAGAACTGAAGAAACTGCAAGAGGTACTCACAGAAGACTTCGGATTAAAATCCCAAATAGTAAAACCTTCCAAAGCTGATATTTCTCTTTGCTACGATGCTTCCTTCATGCAGGAAGAAAAAGAAGCCTATCAGTTGGAAGTAACTGACATGAAAATAACTATCCGCGCCCAAATGGCAACGGGCATATTTTACGGCATTCAGTCGTTGCGCCAACTTATCAAATCGGAAGCAGGAAAATGGATAATCCCAAAATTGACCATAACTGACTATCCTGCACTTTCGTGGCGTTCATTTATGTTGGACGAAGGACGTTATTTTAAAGGAGAAAAGGTAGTAAAGCAAATTCTGGATGAAATGGCTTTGCTAAAGATGAATGTGTTTCAATGGCACCTGACCGATGATCAAGGTTGGCGCATTGAAATAAAAAAATACCCTCGTCTCACGGAAATCGGAGCATTTCGCGACTCTACCCAAATGGAATGGTACGAAAGTCACCATTACGACGGCAAGCCACATGGCGGATTCTATACCCAGACACAAATCCGTAATATTATAAAATATGCTTCCGAACGACATATAACTATTATTCCTGAAATTGAAATGCCCGGTCACAGTGCTGCTGCTATTGCAGCTTATCCTTGGTTAAGTGCAACAGGAAAAGAAATAAAAGTACCCTGCAATTTCGGAGTTCAATACGACGTGTTCAATGTTACAGATCCGAAAGTTTTGAATTTTCTTAATGATGTCATAGATGAAGTGACCGCGTTATTTTCCTCGGGAATATTACATATTGGTGGAGATGAAGTTCGGTATGACCAATGGAATGCATCATCTTCTGTCCAAAAATTTATTCAAGAAAAAGGATTTTCTTCCGCTTCCGACATACAAGTATGGTTCACAAACCAAATGTCGAAAGTAATTGCTCAAAAGGGGTGGCGTATGATGGGGTGGAATGACATTACAGGCGAAAAACTACACCACTTTCAAAGCGGAGATAAAGAAGGAACCGAACGTTTAGCACCAGGTACTATCGTACAATTTTGGAAAGGAGATTCCGACATGCTGCAACGTGCTGCCGAACAAGGGCAGCATATAGTCAACTCTTACAACAATTTTACCTACTTAAATTATAGTTATGAATATGATTCTTTACAAGCGACATACGAATTCAAACCTATTTCATTGCAACGTGCCTATGAATTCAAGCCTGTACCGGAAAACTTCCCAGTACATTTAGTTCCTCAAATTCTCGGAGCCAGTTGTCAGATGTGGGGAGAATGGATCCCCACTGTAGAAAGTATGAACTATCATATTTACCCTCGCATAGGTGCATATGCAGAAGTTTTTTGGACGCTCCCAATACAAAAAGATTACGTCCGTTTCCGAAAATCATTAGAGTATTTCCTGACACGTTGGAAAAAACAAGGAATTATTTATGGTCCCACAAGAAACAACCAAATTCATTCCACACAACAGACCAACATCGAATTTGGAATCCCTGATGAATATAATGATCCCTACCGATATATCACCGGAACTTCAGACAAAGCTTTGTCTATTGGAAATTAATGCCACCTATAGACATAGAATTGAACTGAATCAATTGAATAATCAGGCAAGCGTTTCTTTTTTTCTCATCTCTGAACGAAAAGTAGTTCGAAATACCATTTAGGAGCAAAAGCGTTATTAAGTAATAAAAAATTTAATTCCAATAAAAATAAAGGATAACTATTAACCACTCAAAAAATGGTTCCTACATGCTATCTGTAAGCAATAGAAATGGAGTACAACATGATTACCGACCAACTGTAGAAAAAACACCCTAAACGAGGGAGATTGACATCAAATAGGAATAAGTTTTGATACTACTCGGCAAGAACTTCGCCTATATTATGACAGTCACAATGTAGCCATATATTATACCGAAAGTATAAATAATGCGAATCTATATTTGATTCATTAGTTAAAAATTAGGGTAATCAATGTGATGGCTATTTTTCCCATCGTGTGTACTAGAAGCCCAGATGTAAATCTGACCTTCATCGCTCTTTGAATATTTGTTTTTTCATTCAACCAGTTGAACAATGATTCAATGAGTTGTCTGACTTTAGAAACTGCCGTTGAAAACAAGTCTCTTGCCACTTTCTCCCTTTTGGTTATTTCAGGTGATTCTCCTTTGATAGCTTTTACAGGAGTAAATAACGAGAGTTTTTTGCATTCTTGCGTCTCTTTATAGAATAGTATATCTGAATATATTTTATCGGCATATATTTCTCTATTGTTCAGATTTCCCACACCTTACTCTTTTGAATACAATACAGTTGAGTCATTTTCATCCGCAGCGGAAAGTATAAGCAGTTCAAGAAAAAAGGTATAATTCCTTTTCTACGGAAAGCCACTACATGGAGTTTTAGTCCGAAGTAATATACGTTTTTTGTCGAATAATATCCTCTGGAAGTAATCTCAGTGGACATCTTTCCTGCTTTGTTCTTTCCCGAGCAAGTAATGATAGGCATTGGGTCGACTAATGATTTCATACTGCCACAATCTTGAGGTTTGAATGAATTAACAGCCAGACAAGTTCCCTAATTGCTTCTGGCATCAAAATCAATCTATAATTGAATGCTTGGTAAGAAGAAGACAAGTCGAGGAACCATGAAAGCAGGTATTCCTTGGCAAAAGGATGATTGTTATTACTGAACTTCTGGTAGTAGAATTTGAGTGAAGACTCGTAAACATCGCAGATATACATATATATTTTTATAAGTTTTAATTCTTTCTCCTTGAGAATCATTATTAGAACAACGAGGACTTTATTCTTATAATACACTGATTATCAATAAAATTGAGAAATAATTAATGAGATAATTAACTTAATAATAACGTTTTAACAAGCAAAAAGGTAGATGATTGTCAACTGCTGATTCGTATAAATAATTTAAATAGTGGATTTCCTTTCAATTTAGGAAGCATAGACAGCAGTAAATGGCAAGCTTTCATTGATTACCTTGACCATCTTAGTTTTACAACAAAACTAAATCAGCAGATTGGTTTGCTAAAGATTTTAAGATATTGACTAACCAAGTACCCTAGAATTATCAATTACGTCCAAGCAATTAAGCATTATGGGATTCAACATTTATCATGAATTGAAAAGAAGCATTATTAAAACTCTGGATAATATATATCTCTAGCTCTATCTAAGTACTCTTTACTTTTAGGAAATTGGAAAGATGCAAAATGGAGTAATTCTTTATATTTCAGAAAAGTAACTTCTTTTTAGTCACAGTTAAGTTTACCTTACAGTTGAGTACTCCTTGTCCTACAAGATAACCATTGGCAGCAATCCATCTAAGAAAAGATTTTAATATTCTGAATTGTTTTACAGTGGTACGATTACGATATCCATTCTTCACGTAGCATTTTTTTAATTCTGTCATTTTATTCTCATCAAGTATCACTAGAGAAATATCTGGATCACAGCTATTTAATTGATTCCATACTTGAACATATTTGTGATGTACAGATTCACTCCAACTTCTTTCTATAGAACAAACTTCTAAGAAATCATTGAAAATTTCACGAAAAGATTTTTCTCTCTCTATTGAACCAACTACTACTATCTCCTTTTCTATTCTCCCCAGCTTCTCATTAACCAACTCTTTCAACTCTTTTGTGGTAGGGATTTGGGAATGTACACCATACTCTGTGAAAGATTCTTCAATACATTCCAAAAATTGAGAAATGCGATTATTAATATCACGGGCAACATATACCTTTCCACCAACTTTATGAGTAGTGTTGTATCTGACTCTCTGGTTCTCATTATCCCATTTTTCAAGATCAGCATTGCAACCTACAGAAAAGCCAACTTCACACTTCCTGTTATTCCATCTGACGCGAATCATAACCTGTCCGTTCTTGTGTAGAAAAGCTCTACAACTGTGACTAATTCCCATCATATATCTTACTACTTTATTTGTTAGTTTGGAGCAAATTTAGAAAGAAAAAATCGTGGGGAGTAAGCGTCTATTTCTACTCCCCTTTTTTTGAGCGTACATGATTTTATGTGCTATAAAAAGATGCAATTCGCCACATACATTACTGATCTACAATAGTATACAAAATTAATCCAAAGCAATTGTGGTCAAAGCTATAGTCCGATACGCTCCACTTCTTCAAAAGAGTTATTCGGCAACGAGTTACTCTTTTTTTTGATTTACTTATATGAAGTGGCTTTACTACATTTTATACCCACCAAATAAAAAAAGGACCTTTATTCAAGGTCCTTTTTTATTACTTCATCCATTTCTTTTATACGTTTCTTGCGGTTCTTGATAGGACCGTCTTTCGTATCATCTTTGAAAACATTATCTGCACGGTCAGTTACTTCACTGCTCCATTCTTCAAACTGATTTTTAGCCGGACGGCCATTCGGTTCGATATTCTCTTCGGCAATCGAATCGTGTCTGTTAATCATATCATCCATATCTTTTCTATTTTAATAGGTTATAGAAACAAGACAATAAAACAGGCAAAAAGTTCTTAGTTTTAATCATTTTTATTCTCCCTAACAAACATATATGTATCGGCCCAAATCAGCCATAACACAGCATCTTGATATTCAACATCTTATTTACATCTATTTTGGGTTTAAAACCAAGCCCCTGTTCCTTTAAAAGAAACGACCTGTTTCTCACCGAGGAACGACTTCTTCCTTTTAAAGAAACAATACCTTTATTAAATCCTGGCACAAAACCAGCCATATTAATGAGAATACTCGTATCTTTATTGTCGAATTAATCAAAAAACAATCGTGAGATGTCAAAAGTATTAGGATTTATGAAGCAAGTAGCCCATGGGCTGCAAGTGGAGGGAAACTTTGGAACTGCTCATGTCTATCGCAGCAGTCTCAATGCCATTATTGCTTATCGTGGGAAAGATGATTTTGCCTTCAATGAGGTAACTTCAGAGTGGTTAAAAGGGTTCGAAGTTTATCTTCGTAGTCGTGGGTGTAGTTGGAATACGGTTTCTACCTATCTGCGCACTTTTCGTGCCGTTTACAATCGTGCCGTCGATCTTCATCGGGCACCATACGTTCCGCATCTGTTCCGTTCGGTGTATACGGGAACTCGTGCCGACCATAAACGGGCTTTGGGTAATGACGATATGAAAAGGGTCTTTTGCAAATTGTCACAATCTTCGGGTGCATCTTCGAATATGCGTCGTGCACAAGAATTTTTCATTCTTATGTTTCTACTTCGAGGTATGCCGTTTGTCGATCTTGCTTATCTACGCAAGAGTGATTTGCGTGATAATGTGATCACGTATCGTCGGCGTAAAACAGGCCGTCCCCTGTCGGTGACGTTAACTCCGGAAGCAATGATTCTGGTAAAGAAATACATGAACCGTGATTCTTCTTCTCCTTATCTCTTTCCTTTTTTGGAAAGCCGTGAAGGAACGAAAGAGGCGTATCGGGAATATCAGTTGGCGTTGCGCAGCTTTAATCAACAACTAATGTTGTTGGGAGAGTTATTAGGACTAGGCGATAAATTAAGCTCGTACACCGCCCGCCACACTTGGGCTACGACGGCTTATTATTGCGAAATTCATCCGGGTATTATCTCCGAAGCTATGGGACATTCGTCTATCACTGTAACCGAGACTTATTTGAAACCTTTCAGGAGTAAGAAAATTGATGAAGCTAATAGACAGGTTGTTGACTTTGTCCGACGATCAGCCGGTGGATTAATATCTTGAAAAATAGCCTGTTACTTCATAGGTAACGGGAATAAATATCGGTGCAAATATGAGCATATTTCTTAAAACAACCAAACGAAATCACACATTTTTTCTAATAAACTACTCAAAAGCGGAACTAGGACAGATAAAACACGTGGATTCTTTGTATTAGGGCTTTGTTAACTTCTAAATTATGCCAAAGATTTCCCTCCCCTCTGCCGCTTGTCAGAAGCAGGGGTAAAGAACTTTCATAATCTATCGTATCATTTTTCAGTATTGACTACTCCAAAAGAGCAGGCGCAAAGGTTTCTCCGTTACCTATACAGTAACGGACTAAATGCGTTGGGAACAAGTTTCGTGCTCATATTATAAGAACTATGGGCTTAAAGCAAAATGAAAAAGAAAAGGAGGTTACAGAAATTAATGAAGGGGCAATATCCGGGATTTTTGAATCGACATCGAGAGACTATATTTTTATTTTTTAATTTATAAATTAAAAGTTTTTTTATTATGAACAAAAAGTTTTTAAGTGCAGTCCTGTTTGGAGCATTGTTAGCGTCTACTACAGGAACATTTACATCTTGTAAAGACTACGATGACGACATCAATGGTCTAAGCGAACGTGTAGATGCAATCGAAAAAACATTGGCCGACTTGAATACAAAATTTGGATCGTTGGCTTATGTGAAGTCTGTGTCTTTTGCTGGGGGGGAACTAGTAGTAACGGATCAAGATGGAAAGCCGGAAAGATTCTCTATTCCTGACAAGAACACAACGTATTCTTTAGAGATCAACCAAAGTACGGAGGGTGATGCTACTACTGTAACTGTTATTTTAAAGGATGGTGATGGTAAAGTGGTTTCTTCTAAGTCATTTACTCTTACTGACAAGGATACTATTACTGATACATTAGATCCTTCTTTGTTCTGGATGGATGAAAGCGGTGTGATCTGGTATGGTTTGAAGACGGACAAAGATAACTGTATAAAAACAGGTGTCACGGTGCCATTACATGATAAAACAAGTGTTGCAATTGTTGAAACTAAGGTGGGAGAAGCAGGCCCGGTAGTAGGTTGGGATATCACTATCGATAATGTAACGACTCACCTGTCTGTTTTGGATGCTTTGTCTATTACAAGTTTCTCATGGATTCCGAAAGATTATTATAATGGTATTGAAGCTGTAGCATTTGGCTCATATTCGTATAATAAGGTTGTTGGAACAGAGACGGCTGATACTACTTATACTGCAACTGGAGATGAAACATTATCTTCATTCCCGGGCGAAGCGAATTTCTATATTAATCCGTCTTCTGCATCGTTAGCTCAAATTAAAGGTGGAGCTGAAGGAGCAACTGTACTGTATAAAGGTGCTACGAACCATACTACTAGAGCTGATATCGGTGCTACTGCAACTCTTAGTAAGACAGACGGTATTTTGACTGCATCTATCGTTGGTGATATGAATCAGGCTGAAACTGATCCTAATGCATTGGATATGTTGGCTTTGCGTATGACTACTACTAATGGTCAAACATTTACGACTAACTATTTTGCTGTATATAACCAAAAAGAAGAAGTAAGTTTCACGTTAGTTGATAATTGCAAACTTGAAGGTGAGGCAATTAAGGATGCAGATAAACTTTCTACTCAATGGAGCAATGTAAAAGAACAGGCTGCAGTAATTGATGCAAATAATGTAGCAGAATCTGGTAATGCCCATTTGGTTCAAGCGTTGCAATATAACGAAGCTATTGCCGGTGTTGATTTGAATAAGTATGTAGCTGTTGCTATGACTAAAGGTGACAAGAGTGAAATTGTTAATCTGGCTGCTAAGAAACTTTCAATTGAATATGTACTGTGTAAGTATGATGTAGAAGGAACAGATCAGATTAACTATGCAACATTGGAAGGCTCTACATTGAAAGCTGTCAACTACGAAGGCGTTAATATGTCATGCATAGGAAAAACTCCGATTGTGAAAGCTATTGTAAAAGATACTAACAATGGTAATGCTGTAGTAGCTGTAGCTTATATTAAATTCTTATATGTTGGCAATGAATGGACAGTGAGCAAGAATTACACAGCACCGGTTTCAGAAACTAAGGTTCTTGATTGGGATTGCTTCGAAGATCCTGCGATGAATTATACAACTACTGTGAAATACATGAGTACTGAAGTGTATCCGAAGGTTGGTTCTGAACTCGGTTTGAATGCATTGTCTAAAAAAGAATTTGCTACTATCTATCAATTTGTAGCAGATCAGGCTGATGTTCCTACAGAATTCAAGAGTACTAATATTACTTCAATAACGGAAATTACCGGTGCTGAAAATAATGCAGATAATCGTCAGGTGAAATTTGATATTGATGAAGATGCTATTAAGGAAGTAAACAAGGATGGTACTTATACTTTCTACGGCGTATACAAGAAAACCGATGCTGCTGCAGCTGCTTCTTCTCAATATCGTCAATATCCGGTATATGTTGCTATTCCTTATGTTGTAAAGGTACAGAACTATCCTACATTAGCAAATGGTAGAATTAAGAATGTTAATGATTATCGTATTGCTCAGGCTTGGGAGAACGGATTTGCAATTTGTAAAGGTAGCAAGGAAACAGATAATGGTGCAGCTTTGTATCTTGACTTGAATGAGGCTATTGACCTTACGGCGTTTAAGACAGCAAATAATGCTGTTAAGTATGAGTTGGATATCGTTGATCCTGAAACAGGTGCTGTTGCTATGTTGGGTAACGAATGGTGCAATACTCATGGTGCTGATTTAGATTGGATCGTACTTAAAAAACAGTTGACTAACGAAGAAGAAGTAATTGTTCCTGTAAAAGTGTACGCAGTACTTTGCAATAATGATAAGATTGAAACCGGTACGGTAAATGTGAAGTTCGTTAATCCGGCCAAGGTTTCTTTGAGTAAGAATATTATAAATGTAAAGGATGGAACAGAAGCATATACTACTGAAGATTTGAAGAAGTATATCACTATCACATCTTCTAAAGATTCTTCTGTTGAGTTGTATAAAGACGGTGCTCTAACTACGGCTGGTGAGAAGATTCTGGGTAAGTCAGCTAATGTTTCTATTAATCTGGCTAAGGGTAGTGTCATTCCGACTCAATGGGAAAATAAGTTTACTCTGAATGCAGACGGAACAGTGACATGGAATCTTGAAGGACAGAATACTCTTGCTAAGGGACAAAATGCAACTTGTGATATAACCTTCACAATTGAATACGGTAAGGTTAAACCTAGTCAAGTTATTACGGACTGTACAGAAACAAGTCCGGTTCTTGGTGGAGGAAAACTTACCGGTAAGTTTACTATCAAGGCATGGAATGCTGATGAGTTCCCGGTTGAATAATAACTGAAGTTATATATTTGAGAGAGAGTGTACTCTTATAGTGCACTCTCTTCTTATTAATCAAATAATGAACGTTTATGAGAAAGAGTTTATTTATAGGATTGCTGGCCCTATCCAGCACAATGATCTTTGCTCAGAATCAAGAACAACGCATAAAAGAACCTGAAAAAATAACTTTCAAGCCGCATTGGTTCATTCAGGCACAAATAGGGGCTGCTCATACTATTGGTGAAGCTAAATTTACCGATCTTGTATCTCCTGCTGCTGCTCTCAACGTGGGTTATAAGTTTGCTCCTGCATTTGGTGCACGTGTTGGTGTGAGTGGTTGGCAGGCAAAAGGTGGATGGGTTAATCCGGAGCAGGACTACCAATATAAATATCTTCAGGGAAATGTTGATTTTATGACCGACCTGAGTACTCTATTCTGCGGCTTCAATCCTAAACGAATATTCAATGGTTATCTTTTTGTCGGTGTAGGTTTGAATCATGCGTTTGATAATGATGAAGCGAATGCATTGGATACAAAAACTTATCAAATGGAATATCTTTGGCAGGGCAGTAAGAATCTTGTTGCCGGTCGTTTAGGGCTTGGTTGTGATCTTCGTTTGAATGATCGGCTGTCTATTAATATCGAAGGTAACGCTAATTTGCTTTCTGATAAGTTTAACTCAAAGAAAGCCGGTAATTGTGACTGGCAGATTAATGCTTTTGTAGGTTTGAGTATTAAATTAGGCAAAAGCTATACTCGAACGGCACCGGTGTATTATGAACCGGAACCTGTGGCAGTGGAACAGCCAAAAACTACGCCTGTAATAGAAAAAGAACAACCTGAAAAGGAAGCGGTAATTGAACCGATGAAGAAGAGTATTTTCTTTGCTCTGAATTCTGCAAAGATACAAGATGATCAGATGATTAAAATATCTTCTTTGATAGAATATCTTGAGAAACATCCTGCTGCTAAGGTTACTGTGACAGGTTATGCAGATGCTGATACCGGTAATTCTCGGATTAACGGTGAATTGTCAAAGAAACGTGCAAATAATGTTGCTGAAATCCTGAAAGCGAAAGGTGTTGCTGCTGATAGGATAACAGTTGATTATAAAGGTGATACCGTTCAACCTTATACTACTCCGGAGGAAAACCGGGTAAGTATTTGCGTGGCTGAAGAACGTTAAGAAGTCCGAACTTGTGAAAGTCCGAACTTTTGCAATAGACCCTTTCTTCACCTGAGAGTGAAGATTTTACAGCAAATGAGGTGCTTGTGAAAGTATGTCTTTGCTGTTTCCCACAGAGGATGCCTTTCCTAATTTCCCACAGGCATCCTCTATTATGGTTCTTAATGCATCTCTCTCATTGCATCGGTATTATTTGCCGGTCATGATTTCCCCTATAAACAGAGTGGATGTTTTTAAGGATATCAAAAGTCCGGGCTTTTCGTCGTAATAGCTGTTTCTCTCTTATTCTAAAGGAAAAATGTTCTTTGTGAACAACTCATTTTTTATTCCAACCAGTTCTTATTCAACAAAAAAGCCTTATCTTTGTTGTAAGATACACAATCAACACGTATAATGGGAAGATTTATTAATCCCTTTACCGATTACGGCTTTAAGTTTTTATTCGGCAGAGAGGTAGAAAAGGAGTTATTCCGGTTGGATGCTGTATATGGAGTGTTCTTCATGAACTTTGTAATGGACAAGGACATGCCTGCAACGATAAGGACAGATGTTGTCTTATCCGACCGGGCTACAGGAAAGCTCTTTAATGACAAGTTTCGGCAAATCTTTATCGAATTGCCAAACTTTAATAAAGAAGAGGATGAATGCAATACGGATTTTGAACGCTGGATTTATATATTAAAGCATATGGATACACTTGACAGAATGCCTTTCAAGGCACGTAAAGCCGTTTTTGAACGACTTGAGAAGATGGCCTCCAAAGCGAATATGACTCCGGAGGAAAGAGCTCAATATGAGAAGGAATGGAAAGTTTATAACGATTATTTCAATACGTTGGACTTTGCCGAACAGAAAGGTATGTTGAGAGGAAAAGAATCGTCCGCCCGTATGATGAAATCCAAAGGTTTGGCTATCGATTTAATTTCAGAATGTACGGGACTCACTGCTGAAGAAATTGAGGCATTGTGAAAAGATAGATAACAAACAGTAAGGGCGGCTCGTTAAAAAACGGGTCGCCCTTACTGTTTGTATGCGCCAAGCCTTTTCCTGACAGCCTCTTCTCTATTTTGTCCATGAATCTGTCCATTCCCATTTTGTCCTTCGTCGGGCTGAAATAATTATTTTGCCTCGGCGAATAAAAGTTTAGCCTATATTGTTTGCTGTTTTTCGGCTTTTCTTTATCTTTGTCACTGCCCTTGTGAGAGAGGGCGTGATTTTTAGATAACGGAAAGCGTTTGAAGAATATCATCTTCGTCAATCAAACTTCGCACCTTTGACTTGTCACCGTGAAGATGAATGCAACAAATGCTCACGTTCCATTGTTTATATGGATGCCTGTTTGCGCCCCCGCTTCCCCCTCCGTCCGGAGAGGGGAGGGGGACGATACACAAGCTTTATATACGCCAATGGCGTGAGTGTTCTGTTGCTTATCTACGGTATGGGCAGTGCGAAGGCCCCGATTGACGGATAAGCATACGGACACTTACGCCTTTCTTGTATATAAATTTTTGTAATCTTATGTTACAGGTATGAGAATGAAAAACAAACAAAACGTAGCGTGGAGTACATTCCGTTACTTCGTACTGGCATTTTTGCTATGTCTATCGGTTGTTCCCTTGCGCGGTCAGCCGGATGCTGCCGTCCTTTCCTCACCTTCGGCAGACAGCCTGATTATTTTCAGCTATCCTTCACGTATCCGGATGTTCAAGACGGAATATGCGGACAACCGACTGTCGTTGCGGAAGTTGAAGAAACGGCTGCGCACCTTTCGTAAACGTCAGGACACCCTCTACGTGCAGAGCTATTCCGGCAGTTGGGACGATGAAAAGTCGAATCTGCGCGCCGCCTACTGGCGTGCCAACAATCTGAAAGGCTATCTTATCGCCCACTACGGACTGCGCGAGCGGCATTTCCGGACACTCAACCACCCGTTGGCTCATCCCTTGTGGGGAGAAGTCGTCGTGGTAGGTTGCCGAGGTTTCCAAGATTGCCAAAGCGAGATTCCGCAAAACCGGCAAGAGCCTGCAAGTGCGGCGAGGCGACAGGAACAACAGGAAGCCCTTCCGGTTGCCTTGCAGGGAGACAAAGAGCCTGTTGACTCTTCCGCCGTGGCTGCCACGGCTGTTGTGCCGGATGCAGCTACTGCACCTGTTGCACCCGATGCAGCTACTGCTCTTTCTACTTCGGTTGCTTCTTCTGCTTCAGTTACTCCTTCTTCTTCCACCGCTTCCACCTCTACAGCTACCTCGCCTTCACTTCCCGCCAACGGTCGTTACCTTGGCGTGAAAACCAACCTTGCCGCTTGGGCGGGCACGATTATGAACGTGGCGGCGGAAGTGCAGGTCGGCAAGCATCTTTCCGTAGAGTTGCCGATATTGTGGTGTCCGTGGCACATCAGCGGCAAACATGCCGTGAAGACCTTCACCCTGCAACCCGAAGCCCGTTACTGGCTCTCGAAGCCCGGCTCGGGACATTTCTTCGGTCTTCATGCCCACGTAGGCTGGTTCAATGTGAAGTGGAATCGCGACCGTTATCAAGACGCCGACCGTCCGTTGCTGGGCGCGGGCGTCAGCTATGGTTATCTGTTGCCGCTCGGCGGACAT